>Ga0307986_10000953_pt1 | contig 21387 bp, 19 predicted proteins | sample EllFjometageno82_FD_203170 | JGI IMG/M metagenome (GOLD analysis project Ga0307986, IMG submission 203170) | Marine microbial communities from Ellis Fjord, Antarctic Ocean - #82 | ecosystem: Environmental > Aquatic > Marine > Unclassified | place: Southern Ocean | collected 2014-10-09
GTTTTTGAGATGAGTTAGCGCTATCTAAATAGACTAAAGGTTTTCCATTAATTTTTTGTTTAAAAATGGGGAATTCAGATTTAAGATTTTTAATGTCCATTAATTTGTCTTTCTAAAATTTTTTCTAAAAATATTTTTAATTCATTGTTGGTAATTTTTTCTAATGCTTCATTAAGAAAACCATTTATTAAAAGTTTTATGGCCTCTTCTTTTGGTATACCTCTTGTCATTAGATAGTGAACTGCGTCAGAATCTATGCTTCCAGATGTCGAACCATGAGAACACTTCACGTCGTCTGCATATATTTCCAATTCAGGCTTTGCGTCAAATTCAGCGTTGTCACTTACAATTAAAGCTTTGCTTATTTGATATGCATCAGTTTTTTGAGCTATTTTTTCTACAAATATTTTTCCCTGATAAATACCTTTGCTTTTATCGCTTAATACATTTTTAATTTTTTGATAGCTTTTACAGTTTGGAGAATTATGATTTATGCGTGTTTTAATTTCCTGATGTTGATCTTCTAGTAAGTTTAAGGCTGAATAAATGTCACAGCTACTATTTTCTTTATTTAAGTTTATTTCAATTTCAATTTTATTTAGTTTTAACCCAGAGCTTAAAATATAGTTCTCATAGCTAGAACCACCTTCTAAAGAACCTCTTGTATATTTGTAAAAATGACCATTATTTTTTGAATTTTGAATTAAAATATTCTTTAATACGGCATTCTTATCCAGGGTAACAGTATCTACTGTATTTTTAATAAAATTACTTTGGGTATTGTTATCGCTATAATCAATTAACGTTAATTCGGATCCCTCGTTTAACTTAATAGAATTTTTATTGTTCAGTATTTTATTTTTTAAATCTTGAGAAAAACAATTATACACAATCAAAGGTTTTTTTAGTTTGTAGTCTTTGGTAATTTCCAATGAAAACCCTCCGGATGATAACGCGCTATTGAGTAATGCCAGTGCGTTACTTGGGTCAATATTTATTACTTCTTCTTGATTAAAATCTTTAACTAAAATTTTACTTTTTTCTTCGTGATCAAAATTAGTTGAAATTATTTTGCCGTTAGTTAAAAATATAAAGTTGTGCTCAAAGTTATCAATGGCTTTAAACTCTTCACTAGATTCAAAATTAACTTCATTACTAATATTGTTAAAATTTTTATTTAAAATTAAGTTTAAATCTGTAAATTTCCAATCTTCAACTTGTTTGGATGGAAAACCAGATTCGTAAAATAAATCAAGATTTTTTTTTCGGAAAACCTTTTCTTCGTGAGAGAGATTTTTAATTTTTTCGATATCAAAATCGTAATTTTGCTTCATCTAACTTAATTTTGCGTAACCTGTTTTTTCTAATTGCTCACCTAAATCTGCGTTTCCAGTTTTAACAATTTTACCAGCAGATAAAACGTGTATGAAGTCTGGCTTGATATAATCAAGCAGTCTTTGGTAATGTGTAATTATTAAAAAAGCGTTTTCTTTATTTTTATATGAGTTAACACCATCTGCAACTATTCTTAGCGCATCTATATCTAGACCTGAATCTGTTTCATCTAAAATTGATAATTTTGGCTCTAATAATTTCATTTGTAAAATTTCATTTTTTTTCTTTTCTCCACCTGAAAATCCTACGTTTAATTGACGTGATAAAAATTTTTCATCAATATTGAGTTCTTTCGCTTTTTCTTTAATTAGTTTTAAGAAAGTTAATGTGTCTAATTCTTTTTCACCTCTTGCTTTTCTTACTGAGTTAAGCGATGTTCTTAAAAAATTATTTGTATTTACACCTGGAATTTCTAAGGGGTATTGAAATGCTAAAAAAATTCCTTTTTGCGCTCTCTCTTCTATTTTAAGATCATTTAAATCCATGCCGTTAAAACTGATTTCACCTTCAATCTCGTAGCCATTTTTACCCGACAGGACATTTGCTAATGTGCTTTTCCCTGAGCCATTAGGCCCCATAATTGCATGAACTTCGCCAGGATTAATGTTTAGGTCTAAACCTTTTAAAATTAACTTTTCGTTAATAGTTGCTTTTAAATTTTTAATTTTTAACATTAGCCAACACTTCCTTCTAAGCTGATAGCTACTAATTTTTGTGCTTCCACCGCAAACTCCATTGGTAATTGCTGCAACACTTCTTTGCAGAACCCATTTACGATAAGACTAACTGCTTCTTCTTGGTCGAGTCCCCTTTGATTGCAATAGTAAAGCTGTTCTTCGTTAATTTTAGTAGTGGTTGCCTCATGCTCAATAGTGGATGTTGAATTTTTGTTCTTTATATATGGAACTGTGTGTGCACCACATTTATTGCCCATTAATAAAGAGTCGCATTGTGTGTAATTTCTTGAGTTAGTTGCTTTTTTGTTGATATCAACCAAACCTCTATACGTATTGTCTGCGTTACCAGCCGATATACCTTTGGAGATTATTTTACTCTTAGTGTTCTTTCCTAAATGGATCATCTTGGTACCCGTATCTGCTTTTTGATAATTATTAGTAATAGCTATAGAATAAAACTCACCTACTGAATTATCACCTTGCAAAATACAGCTCGGGTATTTCCAAGTTATTGCCGAACCTGTTTCGACTTGAGTCCACGAAATTTTTGAGTTTTTTCCTCTACAAGCACCTCTTTTGGTCACAAAATTATATATTCCACCTACACCGTTCTTATCTCCGGGATACCAATTTTGAACAGTCGAGTATTTAATTTCTGCGTCATCCAAAGCAATTAGCTCAACATTTGCAGCATGTAATTGGTTTTCATCTCTCATAGGAGCGGTACAACCCTCTAAGTAACTTACGTAACTTCCTTTGTCTGCAATAATTAAAGTTCTTTCAAACTGTCCAGTTTCAGAAGCATTAATTCTAAAATAAGTTGAAAGCTCCATTGGACATCTTGTGTTTGGTGGAATGTATACAAAAGACCCGTCAGTAAAAACTGCTGAATTTAATGTTGCAAAATAATGATCACTTAAAGGTATAACTGAACCTAAATATTTTTTTACTAAATCTGGATGTTTCTGAATAGCTTCAGAGATAGAACAAAATATTATTCCTTTTTTTGTTAGTTCGTCTTTAAATGTAGTGGCTACAGAAACTGAGTCAAATACTGCGTCAACTGCTATTCCATTTAATCTTTGTTGCTCGACCAATGGTATTCCAAGTTTTTTGTATGTTTCTAGTATTTTTGGGTCAATTTCATCCAAGCTTTTAGGTTTTTCTGAGGCACTTTTTGGCGCAGAATAATAATATAGATCCTGATAATTAATTTTAGGATATTTTGGTTTCTGCCAATTGGGTTCTTTTAAACTTTGCAATCTATTAAATGCTTTGAGTCTCCATTCTAACATCCATTTAGGTTCTTTTTTAATGTTAGAAATAAAATTTATAGTACCTTCATTTAGTCCCTTTGGAGCTCTAATACTTTCGATATCAGTAGTAAAACCGTATTTATACTCTTTATCAATATTAAGTTCTTGATTCTTCATTACCCCTGCCTTTGTTTTTATTATTAAAAAATATTTTCTTGCTTTAAAATTAACTCATTGAGATTTTTATTTTCAAAAAAACCATTAATATGTTTTTCTAAATCATCCCAAAGATAATGAGTTATACATTTAACAGATCTTCCACCACAGCCTTTTTTTGAATCTTTTTTACAATTAAGTGTTTTGACTTCTTCGTCAACTGCAGAAATGATATTAGAAAGTTTTATGTCTTTAGCTTTTTTACTTAATAAATATCCTCCTTGTGGCCCTCTTACACTCCTGACTAAATGATTATTTTTTAATTTCAAAAATAATTGTTCTAAATATGAGAGAGAAATATTTTGTCTTGTAGCGATTTCGTTTAAACTTACAGGTTTTATGTTTTCATTTGAGGCTAAATCAGCCATAGCCATAACTGCATATCTACCTTTAGTGGTTAGTTTCATAGTTTTACCATGTTTTTAATGGTTTATTATCTTATTCCCACTAATTTAGTCAAGTATATAAAAAAGTAAATTGTCTCATGTAAAACATGCTATAACTCATTTTTTTTGAACTAAATATCATTACTAACTCATGAAACCTAAAAGTACCGAAATATTTATACCTGGACCCGCTGGAAGGCTTGAAGCGAAATATTATAAGAATCCAAAATTTGGTTCTCCGGTAGCAATAGTTCTTCAACCACATCCTCAATACGGAGGATCAATGAATAATAAAATTGTACAAACCGCTTATAATATTTTTTTAGATAATGGTTTTTCGGTTATTAGAATTAATTTTAGAGGTGTTGGAAAAAGTGATGGGGTTTTTGATAACGGACAAGGAGAATTATCAGATGCAGCGGCAGCGTTAGATTGGATAGAAAGAGAGAATTTAGATTATAGCCAATGTTGGGTTTCTGGTTTCTCTTTTGGTGCATTAATTTGTATGCAATTAATTATGAGAAGACCAGAAGTTAACAATTTTATTGCTATTTCTCCACAGCCTAATGTTTACGACTTTTCTTTTCTCGCTCCATGCCCAACATCGGGCCAGGTAATTTATAGTGAGGATGATGAGCTAGTAACTAAAGAAAGTATTACCGAGTTAGATAATAGAATTAAAAACCAAAAAGGTATCGAAGTAATTTTTACAAAAATTAAAAATGCTAATCATTTCTTTAAAAATAAAGAAAATGAACTATCTAAAGAAATAGAAGAGTACATAAAAGAAAAGACTGCTCTTATTTAAACTCTATTAACCTTCCACCTGAAGTTGGTTTTGTTACACCTGTTGTCCCGGTAAAAGTAATTGGTTTCTTAAGAAGGGATCTAATAGCAAGATAAGCAAAAGCCTGGGATTCTATAAAATCTCCATTCATGTGATATTCATCTATATTGAATGTAGAAATTTTGCTTATTATTTTTATTCGTTCATGAATAAATTTATTTTTTCTCCCCCCACCGCATAGAATAATCTTCTGCGGTTTATTTGGTAAAAAATTTAATGAACTTACTATTGTCAGTGCAGTAAGTTCAGATAATGTTGCGATTGAATCTTCTATGCTTAAACCTCTTATTGAACTAAGATTAAAATCATTTACATCCAATGACTTAGGTGGAAGAGAATCGTAGTATGGATCGCTCAAATAACTGTCTAATATATTTCTGTCTATTCTGCCTTTAAAAGCTATTTCTCCATTTTTATCAAATTGTATTTTATCGTTAGATTTTAGTTGTAATAATTTATCTATTAAAAAATTACCTGGACCAGAATCAAAACTTATCATTTCATCTTTTTTACTTAAATAAGTTAAGTTAGATATCCCGCCAATATTTACAAAAACAACTGGCACTGTTAATTGTAATTTTTTTTTTAACAACTTGTGAAATATCGGAACTAAAGGCGCACCTTGCCCTCCATTTTTTAAATCATTCTCTCTAAAATTACAAATTACACTTAAGCCTGTCAATTTCGACAAAGCCATTCCATCACCTAATTGTTTAGTTTTTTTTTCAGAAAAACTATGGAAAATTGTATGCCCGTGTAATCCAATAAGATTGATTTCAGATTTATTTATTTTCAAATATTCTAAACAAGAGCTTATGGCTTTAGAGTGTAGAAAGGTAATCTCCTTCTCTAAATCATTTACTTCATTTTTATTGGTATCTAAGTCCAAGATACCATCTATTTTTTCTTTAAATTTTCTTATTCTAAGCCTTACTTTTTCCTGGTATGGAAAAAAATAGTCTCCTACTAAATCCAATGTATCCTCACCATCTGATTTGATAATAGACACATCTATGCCATCGCAAGATGTTCCGCTCATTAATCCTATTGCTGTAATTAATTTTTTCATTAATAATTATTTTATTTACAACTATTATTGTGTAAAAGTAATTTTAAATCAAATTATCTATGAATAATAACTTTATTAATGAAATCACTCAAAGAGGTTATTTTCATCAATGTACTGATAAAGATAAATTAACAAGTTTAATCAATCTTAAACCCGTCAAAGCTTATATTGGTTTTGATTGCACCGCTCCAAGTCTTCATGTTGGAAGTTTATTGCAGATCATGTGTTTAAGATTATTACAAAAATATGGTCACCAGCCAATAGTTTTACTAGGAGGAGGTACAACTCTTATAGGAGATCCATCGGGAAAAGATGCAACTAGAAAAATTTTAGATGAAGAGATAATAGACAAAAATATCAAAAAAATAAAAAAAATTTTCGAAAAATTGTTAAATTTTAAAGATGAAAAAATTAAACCAATATTTGTAAATAATGCTGATTGGTTAAATAAATTACAATACATTGAATTTTTAAGAAATATCGGTAAACATTTTTCTGTTAACAAAATGTTAAGTTTTGACAGCGTGAAATTGCGATTAGAAAGAGAACAATCACTCAGTTATATGGAATTTAATTATATGATTTTACAGGCCTATGATTTTTATAAGTTAAATGAAAAATATGATTGTGATTTACAAATAGGTGGCTCTGATCAATGGGGTAATATTATTAACGGTGTTGAGCTAATTAGAAAAATGAGTCGAAAAGAAACTTTTGGTTTAACAACGCCATTAATAACAGTTGCTTCAGGTGCCAAAATGGGGAAAACAGAAAATGGGGCTGTCTGGTTAGATGAAGAACTGCTGTCTCCTTATGATTACTGGCAGTTTTGGAGAAATACCAGCGACCAAGATGTAAAAAAATTTTTAAAATATTTTACAGAAATTGATGTTGTTGAAATTGAAAAAATATTTAAAAATAAAAAAAATATTAATGATTTAAAAATTTTATTAGCAAATGAAACAACAAAAATTTTACACGGAACAAAGAATGCAAATGAGTCTGAAAAAACAGCGAAAGAAACATTTGACGGCAAGGGAATTGGGGGGAAATTGCCAGAAACTTCAATAGAAAAATTACAATTAGAAAATGGAATACATATAGTCGAATTGCTTTACCACAATAAAATTATGAGTTCTAAGAGCGAGGTGAGAAGAGCGATCAAAGAAAAAAGTATTAAAATTAACGACACACTAATAACAAGTGAAAAAAGAGTTGTTAACCTTGGTGATTTTGAAGAGAATGATTGTGTTAAAATTTCACATGGTAAAAAAAAACATTTCATAATAAGGATTAAGTAAATTTATTTATTTTTCATTTTTTCTAAAGCTCTTGTGATAAATCTTGGTGTAATACTTTTTACTGGATTAACTGTTGTTTTAACTTTTCCAGGTAGACCTTTCATTTTAAAACTAACCCCGAAAACTCCTTCGCCCACTTTATCTCCAACAAGAATATTACCTACAACAGGAATTTTTGAAACTAGCCTGTTTAACGTTTTGGCTGGAACTAATGTCCCGCTTAAGCTTACTAAGCCTGTTTTTTTTTCTACATAACCATTCATATGAAGGGAAACGCTTGACCCAAGAGCTAATATTTCTTCAATTATAGTTAGTTTGGGGCCATCCTTAAATTTAACTTCTAAAATATCAAAACTCATACCTTTACCTGACAAAAGATCGGCAACCCCGCCAAGGTCAGCTAGAGTTAATAAGGTTGCAAAAGCAGGAGCCTTAATAACTTTAAAATTTTCAATGGTGAGCTGAGAAATCGAATTTGTCTCACCTATTGCAGAATTATATAGTAACTTTCCACCCTTTATGCCCTCAAAAAATTTATAATTAGCGAGTATTGCTTGGGGAGAATCAGAATACACCTCGAGTAACTTTTTATTATCTATATTTTTTTTTAAAGTAATGTCTAAGAATTTTTCTTTAGAAAATTCACTTTTTGCCGAAATCTTATTAAATTTACCTTTTTCAATTAAACCTATTAAGTTAAAATTATTTAAAGGAATTTGAGATTTAGTTATTAAGTTTTTGATTTGTACTTCCACTTCTTTGCTGAAGTTTTTTAGTGGGTTTGAATTGTTAGGGCCGGATAATAAGTTTATTAAATTTGATGAATCGTATGTCTCACCGGTAATAGATATTTTTTTTCTAAATTTTATTACAAAATTATTATTATTTTTATTATTTTTAAATGTTAAAATTTTAATGCTAGATAGCTCCTCTATTTCATTTTTATTATTTAAAACTAAACCTTTGATAGAAATTAAATTTTTACCCTCAGAAAAATTTATAGATTTAAAAAAAATTTTATTATTCTTAATGTTGTAATCGATTTTAATGTTACTTTTTTTACTTGAATCTGATTTAAAATTAATTTCATCAAAAAAGATATCCTCGACTAAATTTATATCAATAAGATAATTTGGATTTTTATTATTTAAATTGTGCTTAATTTTAAACTTTTTGTAATTTGATTTATCGAGACTGTAAAACCCATTTAATAATAGTAATTTTTTTTTATTTTTTTTATTATAAGCTATTTCTAATTTAATTTTTTCTAAAAATATTTTTTTTATTGGTTTTTTTATAAATCTGTTTTGAAAATTTTTTTTTAAAAATACTTTGGATTGCGAGATGTTACCGCTAGACTCATAGTTATAATCTATAATCTTATAATTTTTACCTACTTTTAAATAAAAATCGTGAAGCAATACTCCTTGTAAGTCTATTTTATTTTCTTTAAAAAAGTTTACATTTGTAAAAAATTTATTTAATTGCTTTTCACTCGTATCAAATTGTGTATTAAACTTACCTATAATTTCAATTTCTTTTTTTTGTTGCAAATCAAGTGATCCATTAGATATAGAAACCCCATTGTAGCTAGCATTAATTGAATTAATTAAAGTTAAGTTACTGTCTACCATAAAATTAAAACTAATATTTTTAATTATAATATTATTTGATATTTTTGAATTTAGTTTTTTGATTGAACCACTAGCTTTATAATCATTAAGCTTAAAATCTTTATCTATACTTAAGTTAAATAATGCTTTTTCAATTTCTCCACCGTTCAGATTATTTAATAAATAAGTCTTAAAGTTCGAAGGCTTGATACGAATTGCAATTTTTTGAACATCTTGAATCTTAAATTCTTTAATGCCAAAAACTATTTGAGTTAACTCAATTTTTGAGTTTAAAATTTTACTTATTTTTGTGTAAACTTTTATCTTGGTTATGGGAATTTTTATATTTTGATAAATAACTTTTGGATTGTTTGTTGATAAAAATAGTTGAATTTTTTTTATATCTAATTTTATTTTAATTTTTTTTAATTCTAATTGTATTTTTGGGTTTTTTTTTTGAATTTCTTTTACAATTAGGTTGTTAAATTTTGAAGTTTCGAGTCCAGCAGTTGACAGATACGCCACTGCGGAAAAAAATAAAAAAATAAGTATTAATAAAAATGAAGAAAAAAGAGTTTTCATTTGGATTTAAATAAATTTCCTTCAATAAACTGATCTAGGTTTCCGTTTAGCACATCGTCAGGATTTGTGCTTTCAATCTTAGATCTTAAGTCTTTTACTAGTCTATATGGTTGTAAAACATATGAGCGTATCTGATGTCCCCACCCAATATCAGTTTTTGTGCTAACATTTTTTTGTTCTTGTTCTTCTCTTTTTTGAATTTCATGCTCATAAAGTCTTGCTTTCAGCATTTTATAACAAGTTTCTTTATTTTTGTGTTGAGATCTTTGGTTCTGACACTGGACAACAATTTTAGTTGGGATGTGCGTTATTCTCACGGCGCTATCTGTAACATTAACATGTTGACCTCCGGCGCCACTTGATCTGTATGTGTCAATTCTTAAATCTTTTTCATCTATTTTAATGTCTATTTCTTCATCAATTGCGGGATAGACCCATACACTCGCAAAACTTGTGTGCCTTCTCGCACCACTATCGAATGGAGATATACGTACTAACCTATGAACCCCAGATTCACTTTTCATTAGCCCGTACAAGTATTCACCTGACACTTTTAGTATTGATGATTTAATTCCTGCTTCATCCCCTTTATGTTCACTTATAATTTCACAATTAAATAATCTTTTATCAAACCATTTTAAATACATTCTTCTTAACATTTCTGCCCAATCTTGGCTTTCTGTTCCACCAGCGCCAGCGTGGATTTCCAAATAAACATCCAATGAATCATTTTCTCCAGATAGAAAACAACTAATCTCAGTTTTTTTTATTTTTTTATTTATTTCTTCAATCTTTATTGAACAATCAGAAATAATTTCTTGATTGGACTCTTCTATGCCTAAATTGTAAATATCTTTAAGATTTTCTAAGTCTTTTGTTGATGAATGAAACATCTCTAACATTAAGTCTAAATGTTTTTTTTCTTTAGTAATTTTTTTTACTTTATTGTTGTCTTTCCAAAAATCTTTACTTTCAATTACAGTATTTATCTTTTCTAGTTTAGATTGAATCTGATTAGCTTCAAAGGTACCCCCTGATATTACTTAGTGCTTTTTTAGCTAAATTTATTTGATTATCTAGTGTTTCCATTAGTAAAACTGTCTGAACTTTATCAAACTATCATAGTTGGTATTTTCACCTAGGTTATTATTTTTCATTCTGTTGATATCACTTAATTTAAATGCTTCTACTATAGATTTGGTATTACTAAAATTTTCTCTTTTGCCTGTGTTGTAGTTTATTGCAGCAAAGAATATTTCCTCTGGTATCAAAAAGGGTTTAAAATCGTCTTTATAAAGAGCTTCTTTAATAAAATTTTTAAAAATTGGTAGGGCTGCTTTAGCGCCAGTTTCATACCTACCAAGAGTTTTTGGATTATCAAATCCAATATAAACTCCTATTACAAGGTTAGACGTAGAACCTATAAACCAAGCATCGTAATTATCATTTGTTGTTCCTGTTTTTCCAGCCAAAGGAACGTTTAAATCTTTAAGTCTTTTTCCCGTGCCTCTTTGAATGGTGCCTTCTAGCATTGATAAAATCTGGTATGCAGTTTCTTTGCTTATTACTTGTTGGTAATTTTCCTCAATAGATGGGATTATAGTTTCAGATTCTGAGTACCTATCGCAACTAATACAATTTCTTTTATCTGAATTAAAAATAGTTTTTCCTCTCCTGTCTTGAATTCTCTCAATCAAAATAGGATTTATTTTTTTTCCACCATTAACAAAAGTACCGTAGGCATTCGTAAGTTGAAGCAAAGTTGTTTCTGCTGAACCTAAAGATACAGATAGAAGCTCAGGTATTTCATTGTAAATATTTAAATCGCTAGATAGTTTTAAAATTTTTTTTAACCCTATCTGTTGTGCAATTCTTACTGTCATTAAATTTCTTGAATATTCAACGCCCTTTCTTAATGTGGTGGGACCATAAAATTCTTTTCCATAATTTTCTGGCTTCCAATTTTTTAATCCAATGCCTTGTTTAGCAATAAATGGAGCATCTAAAACAATGGAATTAGGTGAAAATTTATTTTCTAATGCGGCGGCGTAAACAAAAGGTTTGAAAGCAGAGCCGGGTTGTCTTTTTGCTTGCGTAGCTCTATTGAATTCACTTGATTCAAAGCTAAACCCTCCAGCTAGCGCTTTTACTTTTCCAGTGTGTGGATCTATAGCAACGATAGCTCCATTAACTTTAGGGTATTGCTTCAATTCCCATTCTCTATTTAGGTTTTTACTTACAAAAATAATGTCATTAACTTTAAATGAATTATAAATTGTTTTTTTTATTGCCCATTTTAGATTCGTACTTTTAATTTTTCCTTTCTCTTTACTTTCTATAGTTTGAAATGAAACTTCTGTTTCATCAACATTTATTATTTCTGCAAATTCCCAACCTAGACTCGCATCTATTTTTTTTTCTTTTAATTTTTCACGCCATTTTGTTTTAACTTTTGTATTTAATATCGGCCCTCTCCAGCCATGTCTTCTGTCATATGACTCGATGCCAGACCTTAAAGCACTTAAGGCGTGAAGTTGGTAGTCAACATCTAGTGAAGATTTTATAGACAAACCTTCTGCGTATAGTTTACCAAAACCATAGTTATCTTTGATAATTCTTCGAATTTCTTCTGTGTAGTAGTTAGCTTCTTTGAGTAGTTTAATTTTTCTTTTTTTTAAATTAATTTCTTCTATTTTAAATTTTTCAAAATCTCTATTATTTATAAAGTTATTTTCATTTAGGTTCTGTAGAACTAAATTTCTTCTTAATTTTGCTTCATCATAATATCTGAATGGATTATACCTGCTTGGTGCTTTTGGTAATGCCGCTAATAAAGCTGCTTCAGAGTATTTTAGCTCCTTTACCGACTTATCAAAATACTCAAGGCTAGCTGCTGCTATTCCATATGTTCCTTCGCCAAGATAAATTTGATTTAAATATAATTCTAAAATTTTTTCTTTTGTGTAAGCTTTTTCAATTCTAAAAGCTAAAATTGCTTCTTTTATTTTTCTTTTTAAAGAAACTTCATTTGTTAATAAAAAATTTTTAGCAACCTGCTGCGTGATTGTAGAGGCGCCTTCTAGTCTTTTATCATTAACTATATTTTTAAAATTGTTTAATACGGCTCTAATTATGCCCTTGGGATCAATACCCGGGTGTTTAAAAAAATTTTTATCTTCAGCTGACAAAAAAGAATTTATTACCGGAGGTGGAATCGAATCGTATGGTATGAACAGCCTTTTCTCGATTGCGTATTCAGCAATTAGAGTACCATTACTTGCATAAACTCTGCTAGATACTGGAGGCTCATAACTTTCCAATTTTTTGTAGTCAGGGAGCCCAGAAGAAAAGTACCATAAAGCAGAAAAAACAATAAAAAATAGAAAGATAATGACTGTAATAATTGCTTTAATTAAAAAATTAAAATGACTAAACATGTATATAATGGATTAAAGCTTAAATTTTGGCTATCTTATGGCATGTTATTGCTCTCTTAATTAATGAAAATAGTTTAAAAGTTTTGTATAGTAGTTTATGAAAAATTTCAGACAAAATTCATCAAATTTAATCACCGAAGGAATCCTTTTAAAATGGAAAAAAATTTATACATTGATGCATCGCATCCAGACGAAACTAGAGTTGTTCTTAAATCAGATAGTGGAATTGAAGAATACGAGTATGAAGATAAGAACAAAGTAAACTTTAAGAATAACATTTATCTCGGTACCGTAAGTAGAGTTGAGCCGTCTTTACAAGCTGCGTTCATTAATTTTGGAAGAATAAAGCACGGCTTCTTAGCTTTTAATGATATTCAGTCGGACTATTATCAAATTCCAACTGAGGATAAAGAAAAACTTCAAGAAGCAGAAGAAAAAATAAGAGAGGATTTAAAAAATGAAAATGCAGAGCAATTAAGTGATGAGCTTAAACCTGAGAATGAAGCTGCTGATGAAAAATTAACCAAGAAAGATGGTGAGGAACAATTACAAACAGAAAGCGCCTCCCAACCCGAAGAAAAAAAACAGGATGACAATGTAAGAGAGAAATTAAAAAACTCTTACGGTGTTAAAAGATACAAAATTCAAGAAGTAATAAAACCTGGTCAGGTTATTTTAATTCAAGTCATTAAAGAAGAAAGAGGAAATAAAGGCGCCGCTCTTACGACTTTTATATCACTCGCTGGTAAATATATGGTCTTGATGCCCAATACGGCTAAAGGGGGTGGAATATCAAGAAAAATTTATTCTTCAATGGACAGGTCAAAGATAAGAAGCATTCTAAATGAAATAGAAATTCCTAAAAGTATGGGAGTAATTGTAAGAACTGCAGGAGCAAATAAAACAAAAAATGAAATAGAGAAAGATTTTCAAAATACAATTAAAACTTGGGATTTAATTAGAAATAAAGCTCTAGATTCTAATGCACCTTCAGTAATTTATGAAGAAGGCGATATAATAAAAAGAGCTTTAAGAGACATATACGATAACGAAACTACAAATATTCTTGTTGATGGAGCTGAAGGATATCAAAAAGCGAAATCTTTTATAAAAGAACTAATCCCTAAGAGTTCAAAGTTTTTAAAAAAACATAAAGGTAAAATTCCTTTATTTCATTCGGCGGGAATTGAAAAAGAACTAAATAATATTTTTGATCCAACAGTGAAATTAAAGTCTGGAGGCTATTTAGTAATAAACCCTACGGAAGCTTTGGTGGCTATAGACATAAATTCAGGTCAATCTATTAAAGCATCTAATATCGAAAAGACTGCTTTAAATACAAATCTAGAGGCTGCAGATGAAATAGCAAAACAATTAAAAATTAGAGATTTGTCAGGTTTAATTGTTATAGATTTTATCGATATGATGAATTTTTTCAACAGGAAGTCTGTAGAAAAGAAGATGAGAGAATCTATTAGAAAAGATAGAGCAAGAATTCAAGTTGGTAAGATAAGTACTTTTGGTTTACTAGAAATGACAAGACAAAGATTAAGGGAAGGGTCTATAAAATGGGAAACAAATTTATCATTAGAGTCTTTTGCTTTAAAAATAGTAAAAAAATCAGAAATGCTATCTTTTACAGACAAAGTGAAGAGTGTAAATGTTCAAGTTCCAGAAAAAGTTAAAATTTATATTGATGATACCTTAAAAAAAGAAATTGTATATTTTAAAGACAAGTTTAAAATTGATATTAAATTTGTTGCAGGCTCACAATTCGTAATACCTGAATATAGTATAAGTTTACTAGATAAGAATAAAAAAATTATAAAAAAAGTGGAAAACGTAAATATAATTCAACGTGTTGAAAATAAAATTGTTGATAAAAAGATTAAGATAAAAAAAGAAGATAAGAAAAGTAGTCAAATTGTTTCTAAAAAAACAAAAAAAGTAGAAACTAAGAAAGTGAAAAAAAAAGCGCCAAGAACCTTGTGGGTAAGAAGAAAAAAGAAAGCTGCTTAAATTAAGCCTTTTGTAGGGCTGCTTGGGTTGGCATAAAGTTGTTTTTTCATTCTACCTGCCAAGAAAGCTTGCCTTCCTGAAATTACTGAATTTTTAAAAGACTCAGCCATTAAAATTGAATCATTTGCTTTAGCTATAGCGCTGTTAACAAGAACTGCATCACAACCCATTTCCATCGCTATTGTTGCATCTGAAGAAGTACCTATGCCAGCATCAACTATTATTGGTACTTTTGCGTTTTTAATTATAATAGATAAATTAATTTTATTTTGAATTCCAAGTCCAGATCCTATTGGAGAGGCTAGTGGCATTACTGCGGATGCACCCAGGTATTCTAATTGTTTTGCTAATAACGGGTCATCTGAACAATATACTAAAACTTTAAATCCTTCTTTCACTAAAACTTTTGTTGCCTTGAGTGTTTCAATCATATCTGGGTATAAAGTTTTTTTATCGCCCAATACTTCAAGTTTAACCATTTTCCACCCACCCATTTCCCTAGCTAATCTTAAAGTTCTTAATGCCTCCTCTGAATTGAAACATCCAGCTGTGTTGGGAAGGTATTTAATTTTTTTGGGATTAAGAAAATCTGTGAGTAATGGGTTTTTTTTATCTAAAATATTAACTCTTCTTACTGCTACTGTAACCATGTCTGCTCCGGATGCTTTAATGGCTAGAGCAGTCTCTTTGAAATTTTTGTATTTACCTGTACCAACTATCAACCTAGATTTTAAAATTTGATTTGCAATTTTAAATGTATCTTTTTTCATAAATATTACCCCCCACCAATAAAATGGACTATTTCTATTTTATCATTATTTTTTAGATAGACTAATTTATAGTTGTTATAATTGATAATTTTTCCATTTAACTCGACAGCAATTTTTTTGTTATTCATTTTATATTTTTTTAACAATTCAAATATTGAGTGTTTATTCTTTAATTCCAGTTTTCGTCCATTTAATTGTATTTTTGCCATAATTAAGATATTTAATATACTTACTTTCAAAAAAATGAAGTACAAAATTATTATTATTAACGGACCAAATCTTAATCTTTTAGGTGAAAGAGAGAAAGAAAAATATGGCAACATAACTCTTAAACAGATTGAAAAAAAATGTAAAAACTTTGCTAAAAAAAATAGTATCCGATTAGCATTTAAACAATCAAATATTGAAGGTAAAATTATTGATTACATTCAAGAATCAAGAACAAAGTTTGATGGACTGATTATTAATGCGGCAGGCTATACCCACACATCAGTATCTATTAGAGATGCATTAATGATATTAAAAATACCAATTATAGAGTTACATATAACAAATATTTACAAAAGAGAAAAATTCAGGCATAAATCCTTATTAAGCAAAGCTGCAAGAAGTGTTATTTGTGGATTTGGTGCAAAAGGGTATATTCTTGCTTTAGAAGGACTAAAAGAAATTATCAAAAATGAAAATAGATAAAAAATTAATTAAAGAACTTGTAGATAATTTAGATGAATTTAAATTAACAGAATTAGAGTATCAAAACGGTGACACTAAAATAAAAGTTTCTAAAGGAACAAAAGTTACTAATATAAGCAAAATTCCTGAAACTGTAATGTCAAATAATAAAGCTGTATTAGGTGACAACGAAGAAGGTGTTAGAATAAAATCTCCAATTATTGGCACGGCGTATATGTCACCAGAACCAGGGGCTAAACAATTTGTCCAAGTTGGTGATAAGATAGAAAAAGGTCAAACTATAATGATAGTAGAAGCTATGAAAACTATGAATCACATCCCTTCTACCGGCGAAGGCACGGTAAAAAGTATATTAATAAAAGATGGTCAGCCTGTTGAGTTTGGTCAGACTTTAATTATTCTAAAATAAATTTAATGTTCAAAAAAGTTTTAATAGCTAATAGAGGAGAGATTGCTGTTAGAATAATAAGAGCTTGTAAAGAATGGGGTATTAAAACAGTAGCCGTTCATTCGGACGTTGATGCTGAAGCCATGCATGTTAGACTTGCAGATGAGAGCGTGTGTATAGGTTCTCACCAACCACAAAATAGTTATTTAAATGTATCATCTTTAATGTCTGCAGTAGATTTAACTGGAGCCGAAGCAATTCATCCTGGTTATGGTTTCTTATCTGAAAATTCAAAATTTGCAGAAATTGTTACTAAACATGGAATTAAATTCATAGGTCCAAGCTCCAAACTTATCGGTGAAATGGGTGATAAGATTCAAGCAAAAAAAATAGCAAAAAAATATGGGTTACCTATTATTGAAGGTTCTGAAGGTGGAGTAAAATCTTTCGAAGAAGCTAAGTCCCTTTGTAAAGAAATAGGATATCCTGTTCTTATTAAGGCAGCAGCAGGTGGTGGTGGAAAAGGTATGAAGATAGTTGAGGAAGAGGGCAAACTTGAAAATCTTTTTTTAACCGCAAAAACAGAAGCTAAAAAATATTTTGGAAACGATGAACTGTACATTGAAAAGTATTTTAAGCACCCTAGACATATAGAAGTACAAATAATGTCTGGTAAGAATAGAACGATTCATTTAGGGGAAAGAGATTGTTCGGTTCAACGAAGACATCAGAAATTAATAGAAGAAACTCCTAGCCCAGTTTTATCTGAGGAACAAAGAAAAGATTTACTTAATAAAACAGTAAAAATGGTTGAACAAATTGGATATGAAGGTGCTGGTACAGTCGAATATATCTACGAAGATGGAAAATTTTATTTTTTAGAGATGAATACAAGAATACAGGTTGAGCACCCTGTTACTGAAGTTCAAACAGGTATAGATATAGTCAAAGAACAACTTTGGATAGCCTTTTCAGGGGAAACAGCTTTAAAACAAAATGATATAAATCCTAGAGGACACTCTATTGAATGTAGGATAAACGCAGAGAATCCAGCTTTGGACTTTCAGCCTAGTCCAGGAACAATAAGTGTTTGTCACCAACCCTCAGGATTCAGAACTAGAGTTGATGGTTCAATTTTTCAAGGTTGTAAGGTGACTCCTTACTATGACAGTTTAATAGCTAAAGTAATATGTAAAGGCAGAAATAGAACTGAGGCAATACAAAGAACCTTAAGGTCGTTGGATGAATTTGTTTTAGAAGGGATAACTACTACAATAGATTTACATAAAAAAATTCTAAAACATAAAAAATTTATAAATTCAGATTTTGATACAAATTGGTTGGCTAAAGAAAAGATTATTTAAACATTATCACAACTAACAAGCCAAAAGTCATAAATTGGATGATCTAATGGCCTTAAGTTTGTGCTGGAAGAAAAGGTCCATCCATTAAAAATAAATACTTGTTCACTTTTATTTTCTGAAAAATCTTTAACCTGAATATAAGCTACGTGCCCAGGCTCTGTTAAAGATTGTACGCTACCACACTTCAAGGCTTTTATTTCTAATAAACCAAATTTTTTTGTTTCTCCAAGTAAAATATGAAGATCTGAAGTTTTTGCAGTAATCCTGTCCAAAGCTACAATGTTAACTCTTGTTTCTTTAGTTTTCATTTGAATAGTTTTTTTTTCTTTCAAATTAACATTTTCATTGTTTGAAATATTTTTACTTTCAGTGTCTTCTTTCTCAAAACTAGGTTGAAGTTTTTCAAGATTAACCAGTGGTACAGTTGTTATTTTATCTTCAGCAAATATAGTAGTAGAAAAATTTAATATAAATAAAAAAGATATAAATTTAATTTTTCCAAGTATCATATTTTTTTTTGCTCTTATTTAATTTTGATATAATATTTGGTTTGTAGGAATTATCTGTTCCCGTTTGATTCTCTAGATGTTTTTTTTGCCAGAGGTATTTTTCTTTTTTATTGTTTGGTAGGTCATTTATTGTGTGATGAATCCACAAAAACCATTCCGAGGTTATTTTTGATGCTTCTATATTATCTTGATAGACTACCCATCTTTCATCTTTTTTGCTCTTGTAATATTTATTGCCATAAGAATCTTTTCCAACAAATTTTCCAAAAAATAATGTTTTTAGAAATGTTCCAAAAGTTTGTTTGTGCCACCAGGTAAAAATTTGTTTTGGGTTTATCATTTTTTAAGTCCACACACTCTACGAGTGTATATTAATTTCTAGACACTTACTATATTTGATATATATCTTCTATTATATTGATTCCAAATACTTTATGACAAAAAAATTTATAGTTGAAACATATTATACATGTACGTTTAAGACGATTCATGCTCTTGACGATCTAAATGATGTAGAATTATCTAAAATTGATAGTAGAAAAGATGGTGAAGTTGAAGTAATTGACGTCAAACTAAATAATAGAAAAACAAAAAAAATTGGTGATAAAAATAAATCAGTCGATAAAAAAGTCGAAGTGTCTAGTGATATTTCTAAATCTATATCGGACCAAGTTATAAATACAAAAAATGTTTCCGCTAACGATCTTAACTTAATTAATAAAGCTAAAGTTCAAATTGAAAAAAGATTTAGGATGCCTGATAGAAGAAAAGGTTATATTCAGAAAGCACAAATTGGTAACCACAAAGTTTATTTACATACAGGGGAATATAATGATGGAAAAATCGGTGAAATTTTCATTGATACAAATAAAGAAGGCGAACTAGTTAAAGCTATGATGAACAATTTTGCTATAGCTATATCACTAGGTTTGCAATACGGCGTTCCTTTGGATGAATATGTAGACGCTTTCATTGATACTAAATTTGAGCCATCAGGTAATGTTGATGGTAATGACAGAATTTTAAGTGCTACCTCTATACTTGATTATGTTTTCAGAGAACTTGCAATATCATACCTAGGTAGAGAAGAGTTGGCTCACACACCTTCTATTGCGAGTACAGCGGATATAAGTGATGGTGATACAGACGATAAGTTCCTAAAAATAGTAAAAAATATTACTTCAAAAGGTTTTGTCAGAAGTAATTACGAAGAAAAGCTTGTAGATTTAAGTGATATTAGAATTAATTTAAAAACTAAGAATTAATTTTTTTATCTATTTTTAAACCAAGCTCCTTTAATTGTTTTTCATCTACTTCAGATGGGGCTCCCATTAGTAAATCTTGAGCATTTTGATTTAGAGGAAAAAGTGTTACCTCCCTAATATTTTTTTCATTCGCGAGCAGCATAACTATTCGATCTATGCCTGGTGCTATACCACCATGTGGTGGAGCACCATAGCTAAGTGCATTAATCATGCCACTAAATTTTTCTTCTACTTGTGTTTTATCATATCCAGCAATTGAAAATAATTTATACATCAATTCAGGGGAATGATTTCTTATTGCTCCTGAGGAAAGCTCTATTCCATTACATACGATGTCATATTGATATGCTTTAATTTCTAAAGGTTTGTCAAAATTGATTTGTTTCACATCTCCTTGTGGCATTGAAAAAGGATTGTGGCTAAACTTAATTTTTTTTGTTAATTCATCTACTTCGAACATTGGATAATCAACCACCCAGCAAAACGCAAATTTATTTTTGTCTATAAGTTTAAGGTCATTAGCGATTTTATCTCTCGCTAATGCCGAAATTTTTTCTACATCATTTATTTTACCGCATGCAAAGAATACACTGTCACCTACTTCAGCAGATGTGATTTTCATTATTTCCTTTAAAGCGCTCTCCTTAAAGAATTTACCCACAGGTCCTTTAGCTGAAATTTCTTTATCATTTTCAATAGTAAAGTAAGCAAGACCCGATGCTCCCTGCTCTTTAGCCCACTTATCTATATTGTCAAAAAAACTTCTTGATTTGTCTTTGGTATTTTTGGTAACAATGCACCTTACTTTTGAACCAGACTTGACAAGTTTTTTAAAAATTTCAAAAGTTACATCTTCTTTTGTAAAAATATTAGTTAAGTCATGTATCAGTAAAGGGTTTCTTAAGTCTGGCTTGTCTGAGCCATATTTGAGCATTGCCTCATCATAAGGAATTCTTGGGAATTTTTCATGCATGAGTTTTTTAGATGAAAAATTTTTAAATAAATTAATTATTAATTTTTCAACTACTTCAAATATATCTTCTTGCTCAATAAAAGACATTTCTATATCAAGCTGATAAAACTCGCCTGGACTGCGATCGGCTCTTGCATCTTCATCTCTGAAACATGGAGCGATTTGAAAATATTTATCAAAACCTGAGACCATAATTAATTGTTTAAATTGTTGAGGTGCTTGAGGTAGGGCATAAAATTTTCCTGGGTTAAGCCTGCTTGGTACCAAAAAATCTCTAGCTCCTTCTGGGCTGGAAGATGTTAAAATTGGAGTTTGAAATTCTAAAAATCCTAATTTTGACATTTCGCTTCTTATAAACGAGATAACTTTAGATCTTAAAATAATATTATTATGCATTTGGTTTCTTCTTAAATCCAAAAATCTATACTTTAATCTAATATCTTCTGGGTAGTCCTGTTCACCAAATACAGGCATAGGGAGTTCTTGTGCCTCTGATATAATTTCAATGGTACTAATGTTAATTTCAATTTTTCCTGATTTTAAATCTTTATTTTCAGTTCCCTTTTCTCTTTCTACAACGTCACCTGCTACACTAATCACTGATTCAGGTTTAAGATTTTCCAGTAA
>Ga0307986_10000955_pt1 | contig 21359 bp, 23 predicted proteins | sample EllFjometageno82_FD_203170 | JGI IMG/M metagenome (GOLD analysis project Ga0307986, IMG submission 203170) | Marine microbial communities from Ellis Fjord, Antarctic Ocean - #82 | ecosystem: Environmental > Aquatic > Marine > Unclassified | place: Southern Ocean | collected 2014-10-09
TTCCTTTTTCAAGAGCCGGTAAAATATCTCCACCACCCATTGCTACAGAAGCTACACCGATATCTTTATAAGTTTGACCTGGAATTCCCGGAGGAGTTCTAAATTTATACTTTCTAAAGTCAGCCATGCTGTTAATAGGCTCTTTGAACCAACCTAAAGCCTCTGGGCCTACTGGTTGAAGCATAAAACCTTTAATATTTCTTCCCATTTCTTTCCATAGTTGGTCATATAGTTGTTTACCACCGCCATATTGGAACCAAGATAGAAACGCGATATTATCTATACCAACACCTGCACCTGCTACTGGCGAACCAAATAACATAGCTGCTGGATGTTCTCCAGACCAGTAATGCGTCCAAGCAAATCCACAATCGATCAGTCCTTTATCTACCGCGTCTAATGTTTCTTTAACTCCAACAACAGAACCTGCTGGCATAATTTCAAACTTAATTGAACCATTTGTTAATGCAGTTACATCTTTTCCGAAGTCTTTTAACATTACTACTTCGTCAGCTTTTGCACTGATAACAGTTTGGCATTTTAATGTTTTAGCGTTTGCTGATGTTATTGATACTCCAATAAAAGCAACTAAACTTAAAACAACAGTCAATAATTTTCTCATTATTCCCCCGTTTTTTATTATTATTATAAAATTATTATCCCTTTTTAGAATTTAGAGTCAAACTAAACTAAATTTCTGTAAAACCTCAGGTTGCAACAGAAGAATTGGTAATTATGGACAATCTAAATTATAAAGTTTTAAATAATATTTTATGGAAGAATTTGACTATATTATAATTGGAGCTGGCTCTGCAGGATGTGTTCTAGCTAATAGACTAACAGCAGATCCGAAAAACAAAGTTCTTTTACTCGAAGCAGGGGGCAAAGATACATATCCTTGGATACATATTCCAGTTGGTTATTTTAAAACAATGCATAATCCAAAAGTAGATTGGTGTTTTCATACTGAAAAAGATGAAACAATGAACAATAGATCTATAAGATATCCAAGAGGTAAAACACTTGGCGGCAGTTCCTCAATTAATGGTCTTCTTTGGATCAGAGGGCAAAGTAACGATTATGATAATTGGAGGCAGCAAGGAAATACAGGCTGGGGTTGGGATGATGTACTTCCTTATTTTTTAAAAACAGAAAATAATGAGCTAGGATCGAATAAATTTCATAATGATAAAGGCCCGATATCAGTTACAAATAAAAAAATTAATCTAAAAATGTTAGAAGAGTTTCAAAATGCATGCGAAGAAATGGGCATTCCTAGAACAAATGATTTTAATACAGGAGATAATTTTGGTATTGGATATTTTCAATTTACAACTACCCGTCAAAAATTATTAAAACTAAGATGTAGTGCTGCAAAAGGATATCTAAATCCAGTTAAAAACAGACCTAACTTAAAGATTGTTACTAATGCTCATGTTCAAAAAATAAATTTTGAAGGTAAAAAAGCTGTAGGAGTTAGTTATTATATAAAAGAAAAGCTTAATACTGTTAAAGCCAATAGAGAAGTAATCTTGTCGGCTGGATCAATAGGTTCGCCTCATATTTTACAAGTCTCAGGAGTTGGAGATAGTGAAAAGTTAAAAAAATATGGAATAAATATTGTACATGAACTTAAAGGGGTAGGAAAAAATTTACAAGACCATTTAATGTTTAGACCTGTTTATAAAGTAAAAAATTTAAAATCGTTGAATAAAAAAATTAATAGTTTATTTGGAAACCTTCTAATTGGAATGGAGTATATATTTAATCAAAGCGGTCCAATGACTATGGGTGCTAGCCAGGTTTGTGGTTTTATAAAGAGTGACCCGTCTAAAGAAACGCCAAATCTCCAATTTCATGTTCAGCCTATTAGTACTGATATTTTAGGAGCTACTAAAATGCATAACTTTGATGGAATTACTCCAACTATAGCGAACGTTAGACCCACAAGTAGAGGAGAAATCAATATTGCAAGCAGAGATGCAAGAGTTAATCCAAAAATTAAAATGAACTACCTTTCCACGCAAGATGATAGAGATATCGCTGCCAAAGCTTTAAAAATTGTACGAAAAATTATGCTCAATACAGAAACTTTTAAAAAATATGAACCTGAAGAATACAGACCTGGTATTAATATTACTGATGATGAAGAGCTAGTAAAAGCTGCCAGTGAGCACTCACAAACAATTTTCCACCCTGTTGGAACGTGTAAAATGGGTAATGGAGATAGTGCAGTTGTTGATAAGACATTATCTGTTCATGGATTACAGAATTTAAGAATAGTCGATGCATCAATTATGCCTAATATTACTTCTGGCAACACTAATGCACCAACTATAATGATTGCAGAAAAAGCATCAGACATGATATTGAATAAACAATCATGATTGCAGAATTCTTTTTACCAGAACAAATAACAATATTAACTCAAATTATTTTTATTGATCTAATTTTAGCTGGAGACAATGCAATTATAATAGGAATGGTTGCGTCAAAATTTCCTTTAGAACAAAGAAAAAAAATTATTTTCTGGGGTATTGGTGGTGCTGTAATTTTAAGAATAATTTTAACCTTATTGACCGCATATTTATTGCAAATTACAGGATTAAGATTAATTGGTGGAGTTCTATTGCTTTATATTATTTATAAACTCTACATAGATGTTATCAAGGACCACTCCAAGCAAGAGGATATCAAAGTTGATAACTCAAGTTTCTTAAGGGCAATATGGACTGTCTTGCTGGCAGATTTTACAATGAGCCTTGATAATGTACTGGGTGTTGCTGGAGCAGCAGGTCACCATTACCACTTATTAATATTTGGATTGATTCTATCTATTGTGTTGATGGCTGTTGCAGCTAATTTAATATCAAGTTGGATAAAAAAATACAAATGGATTGCATGGATTGGTTTATTGGCAATTTTAATTGTTGCTATTGAACTTATTTATACTGACGTAAAAATATTATTTTTATAATGCTTAAAAAAATAAATCTTAAAAATAAAACAGCACTTGTAACTGGAGCTGGTAAGGGCTTAGGTAAAGCATGTGCTATTGCTTTAGCTGAAGCAGGAGCAAAAGTTATTATAATTAGTAGAACAAAAAGTGACTTAAAAAAAGTTAGTAAAATAATTAAAAAAACTAAAGGCTCGAGTAAATTATTTGTTTGTGATGTAACAGATATTAATGCATTTAAAGCAATATTAAGTAAAATAAATAAATTAGATATTTTAGTTAATAATGCAGGTAATAATAGACCTGAACATTTTACCAAAGTGAAAAGAGAGAATATGGAATATCTAACAAATCTAAATATGAAAGCTGTTTTTAATATTGCTCAATTATGCTCAAAGAAAATGGTTAAATTGAAAAATAGAAAAAAAATTGGAGGTTCGATAATTCATATGTCATCTCAACTAGGAAAAGTTGGTTGTGAAGGAAGAAATGTTTATAATATGAATAAATTTGGTGTAGAAGGCTTGTCAAGGGGCATGGCCTGTGAATTGGCCAAGTATAATATTAGAGTCAATACAGTCTGTCCTACATTTGTTGAAACGCCAATGGTTAAAAAATTTTTTAAAAATAAAAAATTTAAAAATAAAATGTTAAAAAATATTCCTTTAGGAAGAGTGGCTAAAGAAAGTGATGTGGCTACTGCAGTAGCTTTTTTAGCTGCAGATACCTCTGAAATGATAACTGGTACGTCGCTTGTAGTTGATGGGGGATGGACGGCACAATAATGGGGTTATTTTTACAAGATATAAATCTAAAAGGAAAAACAGCTTTAATTACTGGAGCTACAAAAGGTTTGGGTAGAGGTGCCGCAATAGCAATTGCTCAAGCTGGTGGAAATATAATTGCTGTAGGGAGAAATCAACTTGAATTAAATAGCTTAGACAAAGAAATTAAAAAGCTTAAAGTTAAATATAGTTCAATTAATTGTGACGTTAATGACTATAATAAGATCAAATCATATATTTCTAATTTAAAAAACTTAGATATTCTAGTCAACAATGCAGGAACTAATATTCCAGAAGATTTTTTAAATGTGAAACAAGTTTCAATGGAAACAATTCTAAACGTAAATACAAAGGCTACTTTTAATGTTGCTCAGCTTTGTGCTAACCAAATTATAAAATTAAAAAGAAAAAGCGGTTCTATAATTAATATTTCTTCAATTTTTGGTGTGGTAGCTGGTCAAAAAAGAACTGTGTATAGTATGACTAAATTTGGTTTGGAGGGCTTAACTAAAGGCATGGCAATAGACTTAGCTAAATATAATATTAGGGTGAATAGTGTTTGCCCCAATATAGTTTTAACTCCTCGTACTAAAAAATATTTTGCAGACAAAAATTATAATAAATACGTAAAATTGAACACCCCATTAAACAAGGTTGTTACAGTTAGTGATGTTGCTACTTCTGTTACCTTTTTGGCCTCTGGTGCGTCTTCTATGATAACTGGCACCTCTATAATTATTGACGGAGGATGGACCGCAAAATAAAAAACTATGAAAAAAGTGATTTTTATAAATTTTGTAATTTTAATATTTATAATTTTAATATTAGAGATTTTTGCAAATGTTTTCAAGCTTTCAGGATTAATGGGGATTCAATCAGGTCTAATATATGACAAAAATGGAATTCATTATTTAACTCCTGGCTCAACAGGTAAAGTTTTTAACAAAAAAGTTTTCATTGATAAATACGGTTATCGTACACCTGATATAGATTATAATTATATAGGAAAAAGAAATGTACTAGTAATTGGTGATAGCCAAACATTTGGAAACGGTGTTTTGGAAGAAGAGTCTTTTGTTGGACTGTTAAGAGATGAATTTAAAAATATAAATTTTTTTAATTCTTCAGTTCCAGGATATCAAATTAAACATCATAGAGAAAATTTAAAAAGAATAAAAGATTTTGATGGTATAGATAAAATAATTTATTTTTTCACTCTTAATGATGTATTTGATTTATCAAATTTAGTCAAAACTAAAGAAAAAGTGATTAAAGAAGGTGATAGTAAACTTAAAAAAATTCCAATAATAAATTTTTTAAATTTATTTTTAAGAGATAAATCTTATTTATACATGTATCTGAAAGGTGTGGTATCAGACCCATCTAAAAGATGGTATCAAAGCGTTGATAAATTTTACTCTTTAAAAGATATTTCTCTTACATCAAATTATTTTAAAGAACTAATAATATTTTCAGAAAAATATAATTCTGATTTATATGTTGTTATTTTACCTTATGAGTATCAAACAAGAAATTGTATGTCAGATGACTTTAAACCACAAAAAAAAATAACGGAAATGCTTTTGAAAAGCAAGATAAAATTTTTTGACCTTTCAAAAGAATTTTGTAATCACAATAATCCAAAGAAATATTTTTATAAATTCGATATGGCTCATTTTTCTGTTTTGGGTCATAAATTAATTCATAGATTAATAAATGAAAAAATTAATTTTTAAATACTCTTTAATATTTATATTCTGTTCATTCCAAAATTTATTTTCTGCTGAATTTAAAGGAGATTTTAAACAAGGATCTTTTATTGTTGGTAAAACAGAACCTCAATCAAAAATAGTTATAGATAATAAAAAAATTAAAATAACAAAGGATGGCTATTTTGCATTTGGATTAGGTAGAGATAGAAAAAATAATATTATTATAAAAATTTTTAATAATGGAAAAGTAGAAACTATAAAAAAAAAAGTTTTCAAAAAAGATTATAAGATTCAAAAAATTAATGGACTACCAAAGAACCAGGTTACCCCACCTAAAGAAGTTTATGAGAGAATTAGAAAAGACAATTTGCTTATTGGCAAAGCTAGATCAGTTAATAGTGATTTAGTCTTTTTTAAAAATAAATTTAATTTACCTTTAAAAAATTCTATCATCACAGGAGTTTATGGTAGTCAAAGAATTTTAAATGGTAAACCTAGAAGACCTCACTATGGTTTAGATTTTGCGGCGAAAGAAGGAACTCCAATTAAAGCAATGCTGACTGGAGTTGTAACATTGGCCAAACCTGATTTGTACTTTACTGGCGGCACAATTATTTTTGATCATGGCCATGGCATAAGCACTCTTTATATGCATATGAAAGATGTAAGTGTTAAAGTTGGCCAAAAAGTAAAGCAGAATGAAATAATAGGGACTGTCGGTAAAACAGGTAGATCAACCGGTGCTCATTTAGATGTTAGGTTAAATTGGTTTAATGTCAAACTTGACCCGGCTTCAGTTTTAGATTTAATAAAATAGTATTAATCGAGCTGAAATTTATTTTTGTAGTCTTTTGTTAAATTTACATTCTGCTTATTTTTATAAAGAATAAAATTTTCACAAACTAAAATATCTAAATTAGTCCCCATAAAGCAATTAAACGCATCTTCAATACTGCATACTATAGGTTCTCCCCTAACGTTGAAAGAAGTGTTAACTAAAACTGGACATTTTGTAATCTCTTTAAATTTTTTAATCAACTTGTAGTACTTTGGGTTAGTTTCTTCATGAACTGTTTGAATTCTTGCAGTGTAATCAACATGTGTAACAGCTGGTATCGATGATCTTTTAACATTTAGTTTTTCAATACCAAAAAGTTTTTTGTTTAATTCAGACATATCAATCCGTAGATTTTTTTTAATTTTTGCAACTAAAAGCATATAAGGACTTTCTACGTCTAATTCAAACCAATCTGAAACATCTTCAAACAAAACAGATGGTGCAAATGGTCTAAAACTCTCTCTAAATTTAACTTTTAAATTAAGTTCCTTTTGCATTTTTTCTGACCTGGGGTCAGCTATAATTGATCTACCACCTAAGGCTCTAGGTCCAAATTCCATCCTGCCTTGGAACCAACCTACGGTTTTTTCTTTGCTAAGCTCATTAGCTACTTTTTCAATAAGATTAGATTCTGTTAGTTTTTCATAATTAGCATTTAGTAATTTTAATTGATTTTCAATATGACTGTCTGAAAAACTTGGGCCAAGGTAAGAGCCTTTCATTTTATCTTTTGTGGCGACTCTAGGATTTTCTAACTCTTTATGCCAGAAAGCTAAAGCTGCTCCTAAAGATCCACCAGCATCTCCAGCAGCTGGCTGAATCCAAATATTATCGAATAAATTTTTCTTTAAAATCTTTCCATTAGCAACGCAATTTAAAGCCACTCCTCCAGCTAAACATAAATTTTTAATATTAAATTCTTTTGCTATTGAACTTGTAAGTTTAAAAATTATTTCCTCTGTTACTGCTTGAATTGAAGCAGCTATATCCATATGAAATTGCGTCAGTTTATCTTTTTTTGAGTTTCTAACAGGTTGATTAAATAAATTAGAAAATTTTTTATTTGTCATTGTTAAACCAGTTGCGTAATTAAAATAACTCATATCTAATCTAAAAGAGCCATCATCTTTTAAATCCATAAGTTCTTTTATAATAATATCTTTATATTTTGGTTCTCCATATGGAGCTAGGCCCATTACTTTATATTCTCCACTGTTAACTTTAAAACCAGTATAATAAGTAAATGCTGAATAAAGTAACCCTAGAGAATGAGGAAAATGCATTTCTTTTATAATCTTTAAATTATTATTTTTTCCTATGGCAATAGTGGTTGTTGCCCATTCACCCACTCCATCCAGTGTTAAAACTAAAGCATCCTTAAAAGGAGATGGATAAAACGCACTAGCAGCATGACTAAAATGATGTTCTGAAAAATTTATTTTATTTATATCTTTAAAATTTGGATCGTGCTCTACTAATTTATCAAATAAGAATTTTTTTTGAAAAAGTTTTTCTCTTAACCAAATAGGCATAGATAAAGAAAATGATTTAAAACCAAATGGCGCAAACGCCAAATAAGTCTCTAAAAGTCTTTCAAATTTTAAAAAGGGTTTTTCAAAAAAAACTATATGATCTATTTCGCTCAACTTTAAATTAGACTCTTTTAAGACATAATCTATCGCGTGGAATGGATAATTTGCATCATGTTTTTTTCTTGTAAATCTTTCTTCTTGTGCCGCAGCTATAATGTTGCCGTCAATAATTAACGATGCTGCACTGTCGTGATAAAAAGCTGATATACCCAGGATAGAAGTCATTTAAATTTTTTTTAATATTTAGATTCCAAATTTGTTTAATAAATAGAATAAGTCAATTTATTTCTTGCCTAGAAAAAGAAATAGCCCACCTTCTGAGCCCGGTCTATCAAATATCATTAATATTTGGCTTAAAATTCTTTCATAATAATTTGCAGAGCTTCCTTTAATAAACAATTTTTTAAGCAACTCATCTTTATCTCTTCCATCACCTTGAAAAGTCTCACAGCTAGGATAACTATTAATAAATTCAATATTTGTTTTCTTAAATAAATTTAGTACTTCGTCATATGAGTGTGATCTTTCTATGGGATGCTGGTACTGATCCTTAATTCAAGCATCAATTTTTCGCTTTGAATTTTTATCAATTTTTCTCAAAACAGGGTCAAATAACATCAAATAATTTTTTCCTAAAATTTTAAACAGATATTTTCTAAATACTGTTCTTACTCTTCCAATTTTATTGTATAGGCCGACTAAAACAAATCCATCTTTTTTTAACCAATTTATGCTTTTCTCGAAAGAAAGATAAGTGTTTTTTGTATGGTGTAAAACACCGTTGCATAAAATAAAATCAAAAATATTTTCTTTAAAAACATTATCAAAAATATCTCCACATACAAAAGTAATATTTTTTATTTCATTTTTTGCTGCAAATCTTGCGCCGATTTTTAATGACTCATAATTTAAATCAAAAGCAGTAATAGAATTGTTATTACCAATTGCAAGATAATTTGATAATTGACATGTGCCTGCACCAATTTCTAAAATTTTTTTACCATGACCTATAAATTTTTTTAAATTTTTAGTATAAATATTTCTATCTCCTTTTAAAACTATAGACGCCTTATCGTCTGAAAGTTCATAATTAGGAAATGGGTCGTCTTTATAAAAACTTTTTACTTTTGCTGCTGTAAGATCTGTAAAGTTAAACACGTTAATGTTGTCAATAATTTTAGGCTCCTGATTAAACATAAATTAATTTAAATTAAAATATTGCGTAGATAAATGGGCCAACACTTGATGTTTCACCAACTACTACAAGGCCACCCAATAAAAGTAAGACTAGCACTAAAGGAAATAGCCAATATTTTTTCCTAATTAGCATAAAATCAATAAATTCTTTTATAATTGAAAACATAATTTTTTCGCTTTTAAAATATTGTATAAATAAATGGGGCTACTGCAGAGCCCTGGCTTAAAACAATTAGGGCTCCAAATAAAGCAAGAACAATAATAATTGGTAATAACCAATATTTTTTTCTTTCTCTTAAAAATTCCCAAAACTCTTTAATGAAACTTAACATTAAAATTGCTTTTTCATTGATCCTATATTTTTTTCTCTATTTACCCAGTATGAATTGTCTTTTGTAAATTTTGTTTTAAGTAAATCTTTTCCGAAAACTCTAATGATAAAGCTTAACGGTGTCAGTACAACAAAAAATATTATGCCCATAATAATTGGAGCAATAACTCTACCTAGTAATTCACCAAATTTAATCCAAAGATTATTTAATGGACTTAATAGTTTTGAGTTTAAAATTCCTAAAAAAAGAAAAGGAAGTGAAATTAAAATTGACCATATTCTTAATGGCTCCTCTTTTAAAAGTGGCCAAACACCTATTAAAAAGAATATTAAAAAAAATAATATACCAAAACTTCTATTAGAGCTTTTTTTTGTTCCCATTTAATAAATTTAATTTAACCCTTTTTGAGGCCTCATATCCTCTTTTTTAATTCCTGCCACTTTGACTGGTTTTTTCATTGCGTCTCTTCTAAAGGGGTCTCCTAATTCTTGGTTAAGAATAACTTCTATAAAGGTTGTTATTCCCTTTTTCTGGTCCTCACATGATTGTTCGATTGCTTTTGTGGTTTCTTCCATTGTTTTTACAGTTACACCTTTTAAACCGCATGCGTCAGCTACTTTTGCATAACTTAATTCTGGGTCTAATTCTGTGCCTACAAAATTGTCATCAAACCACAAAATAGAGTTTCTTTTTTCTGCACCCCATTGGTAATTTCTAAAAATAACCATTGAGATTGCTGGCCATTCTTTTCGTGCGCAAGAACTCATTTCATTCATACTTATTCCGAATGCTCCATCACCTGCAAAACCAATTACTGGTGTTTCAGGACATCCGATTTTAGCTCCTAAGATAGCAGGAAATCCATAACCGCAAGGGCCAAACAATCCTGGTGCTAAATATTTTCTTCCTTCTTCAAATGTTGGATAAGCATTTCCAATTGCACAGTTATTTCCAATATCACTTGAGATAATAACATCTTTTGGCATGCCTGCTTGTATAGCTCTCCAAGCTTGACGTGGTGACATTCTGTCTTTGTCTCTTTCTCTTGCTTCTTTATTCCAAACTGTACCTGGGTCATCTTCTTCATGGTCTAAACTTGATAGTTTTTGTAACCATGCAGATTTAGTTTGGTGAATCAGATCTTTTCTTTTCTGCCTGTCTGTGTCACCTGCTTTTGCAGATAATTTTGTTAACAACTGTTGTGAAACCATTTTAGCATCACCACATATTGCAACTGTGACTTTTTTTGTTAAGCCTATCCTGTCTGAATTCATATCCACTTGAATAATTTTTGCATTTTTAGGCCAATAATCTATTCCATATCCTGGTAATGTAGAAAAAGGATTTAATCTTGTTCCAAGAGCAAGAACTACATCGGCTTTCGATATTAACTCCATAGCAGCTTTTGATCCATTATACCCTAAAGGACCAACCGCTAAAGGATGACTTCCAGGAAAACTATCGTTGTGTTGATACCCAGAACAAACTGGCGAATCTAATTTTTCTGCAAGTTTAACGCAATCATTTATTGCGCCGCCAATAACAACGCCCGCCCCTGACAAGATTACAGGGAATTTCGATTCTGATAATATTTTTGCTGCTTCATTGATTGCATCTGCTCCACCTGCTTGTCTTTCTAATCGAATAATTGGAGGTAACTCTATGTCAATAACTTGAGTCCAATAATCTCTTGGTATGTTTATTTGTGCTGGCGCAGATCCTCTTATTGCTTTTTCGATAACACGATTTAATACTTCTGCCATTCTAGAGGGATCTCTTACTTCCTCTTGATAACAAACCATGTCTTTAAATAAATTCATTTGCTCAACTTCTTGAAAACCACCTTGACCCATAGTTTTGTTAGCAGCTTGAGGGGTTACTAAAAGTAACGGTGTGTGATTCCAGTAAGCTGTTTTAATTGGCGTAACCAAACCTGTAATTCCCGGACCATTTTGTGCAATAACCATAGACATTTTACCAGTAGCTCTCGTGTAACCATCGGCAATTAATCCTCCGTTAGTTTCGTGAGCAACATCCCAAAATGTTATTCCTGCATCAGGAAAAATATCTGATATTGGCATAAATGCAGAGCCTATAATTCCATACGCGTGTTCAATTCCATGCATTTGTAAAACTTTTACAAAAGCTTCTTCAGTTGTCATTTTAGCCATGATAAATCCTGTGGTTAATTTTTTGTATAATTCTTTCTTTCAATATATCAAAAAATAGTCTATATCCAGATGATATTTTATGTCACAAACAGACTTAATTATACATGACGAAAAAGACAACGTGGCTGTAGTAGTGATAGAATCTACAAAAAAAGGTCAGGATTGTAGCGCCTGGATCATGGAAAATGATAAAACAGTTAACGTAGGTTCAATTTCTGAAATACCTTTGGGTCATAAAATTGCCCTTCAAGATCTCAAAGAAGGAGATACTATTTTAAAATATGGACACGATATTGGTAAAGTTGTTAAGCCTATTAAAAAAGGCGACCATGTTCATGTGCATAATGTCAAAACAAAGAAGTGGTAAAATAAAATGAACATTCCAAAAAGTTTTTTAGGTTATAAAAGAGAAAATGGTCGTGCGGGAACAAGAAATCATGTGATTATTTTACCTGTAGATGACATATCTAACGCTTGCGCTGAATCTGTGGCAAACAATATCAAAGGAACTATTGCGCTTCCTCACTCTTATGGAAGACTTCAGTTTGGTGCTGATTTAGAGCTGCACTTTAGAACTATGATCGGAACTGGTAAAAATCCAAATGTAGCGGCAGTGATAGTTATCGGTATTGAACCAAAATGGACTAAAAGAATTGTAGACGCAATTGCAAAAACAGGAAAACCTGTTGAGGGTTTCCATATCGAAAGAACTGGAGATATTGGAACTATAATGAAGGCTTCTAAAAAAGCTCAAGAGTTTTCCCAATGGGCTTCGGAAAAACAAAGAGAAGAATGTCCAATGAGTGATTTATGGATTTCTGTAAAATGTGGCGAGTCGGATACTACATCTGGGCTTGCTTCTAACCCTACGGTTGGAAATTTAATGGAAAAATTAGAACCGCTAGGCGTACATTTATGTTTCGGTGAAACTTCTGAGCTTACAGGTGCGGAAACAGTATGCGCAGCAAGAGGCGCCACTCCGGAGGCAAAAGAAAAATTTATGAAGACGTGGAATAGTTATAATGATTTTATTCTTAAAGAGGCGACTGATGATCTTTCAGAAAGCCAGCCTACTGCTGGAAATATCGCAGGTGGTCTAACGACTATTGAAGAAAAAGCTTTTGGTAATTTTCAGAAGATAGGAAATTTAAAATTTATAGATGTATTAGCACCCGCAGAGGAACCAAAAAAAGGAAAAGGTTTATATTTTATGGACACTTCATCGGCTGCAGCAGAATGTATAACTTTACAAGCTGCAAGTGGATTTAATATTCATTTATTTCCAACGGGTCAAGGAAACATTGTGGGCAATCCTATTGAGCCAGTAATTAAGTTAACAGCAAATCCACTAACAGCTAAAACTATGGGTGAACATATTGATTGCGATGTTTCTAAAATATTATCTCGTGAAATGAATTTAGACCAAGCTGGTGATGAATTAATTAAATCAACAATTCGTGTAGCTAATGGAAGACTGACTTGTGCTGAAAGTTTAGGACACAAGGAATTTGTGATGACTAAACTTTATAGAAGTGCTTAATGTTATCGTCAATAGATCAATGTATATTTTGCAATAAAGCTAAGTGTAAAGTTATTTTTTCATCAAATTATTTTTTTGTAATTAGAGACACCTCGTATCCTGTAACAAAACATCATACATTAATAGTAACCAATAGGCATGTAAGTGATTATTTTGAGCTTACCGAATTAGAAATTAAAAATTTAAATGAAATTTTAAAAGATCAAAAAAAACAATTGTTAGAATTAGACAAAGAAATTTCTGGTTTTAATCTAGGGGTAAATATTGGAAGAGACGCAGGTCAATCTATAATGCATTGTCATATTCATTTGATACCGAGACGAAATGGCGATGTCGAAGATCCTAGAGGTGGTGTAAGAGGAGTTATACCTTCAAAACAAAAATATATTAGAAAGTAATTTTATGACTATAAAAAAAGTGATTTCTTACATGCCGGGTATAATGCTGGCTTTAATTCTTTATCTTTTGTCTGATGGAATCAATAATGTAATTGGAATTGAGTTGTTGGGTTATGAAAAAAGCCCCATTTCTACAGTTATGATCGCTATATTGTTAGGCATTATAATGAGTAATGCGTTTATACCAAGACCTGGATTTAAAATAGGACTTGAGTTTACACAACAATATATTCTTAAATTTGGAATTATTTGCTTAGGAATAAGACTAAGTTTTGAAGAGTTTATAAAATTTGGAACAATCGCTATTCCTTTAATTATAGTTTGTATATTAAGCGTTCTAGTTGTTATCAAAATTCTTATTAAAAAGTTTAAAATTTCTTCAAAAATGTCTTACTTAATAGCAATTGGAACTAGTGTTTGCGGTGCTACCGCTATAGTTGCGACCGCTCCAGTTATAAACGCAAAAAAAGAAGAGGTTGCTTATGCAATTGCAAATATAACACTATTCGGAGTTTTTACCATGCTTGTATATCCATATTTTGCAAATATTTATTTTGATGGAAATTCTCTTTATGCTGGATTGTTTTTAGGAACAGCTATACATGAAACCTCACAAGTTGCTGCGGCAGGAATGATCTATGATCAACAGTTTAACAGTCCAGAAACTTTAAACATTGCGACGGTAACAAAATTAATTAGAAATACTTTTTTAGTAATAATGATTCCTTTATTTGGATACCTTTATAATAGAGGAGGCGCTAATTCTAAACAAGTTTCAATTTTAAATATCTTCCCTTATTTTGTTTTAGGATTTATTGGCATGATAATCGTTAGAAATATAGGAGATCAAATAATTCAATTAAATAATTATGACGTACGTTCCTGGGATGCTTTTATTTTATTTACAAAAAATATAGCTAGCATTTGTCTAACAATGGCTATGGCTGCTGTTGGAATGTCTACTAATTTATCTGAGTTAAAAAAAATGGGATATAAACCATTCGTTGTTGGTTTGATTGCAGCCGTAACCGTAGGTCTGGTAAGTATATTAATGATGCGGACTTTTAGCAAAATTACTTCGTTACTTTAACGTCTTCTAACTTTTTTTTTCTTAAGTCACTAATAACTTTTCTTAATCCAGCTGTTAATGCTCCTAGTCCAATTGCTAATAAAATTGCCAAAGCACCGTATAAAAAAGGTGCTTCATTATTAAATTTTAAACTAAATTCAGCTAATGCATTAAGATCAGATTTAACAATTTGACTTCCTCTAAATTCATTTTTATCTCTAAAGAAAGAATCGTAAGCAATAGCAACTGCAACGGAACATAACAAAAGAGCAAATAAAGATTTTAAATGATTACTATCTAAATATTGGCCTAATTTTTGACCAACCTGTACTCCAATTATAGAACCGAATATCAAAGGAATTACTAAAAATAAATCAATAGAACCATAATTAAATGCATGAAGAATAGTCACGATTGCACTTATAAATATTGTAACAAATAAAGATGTGCCAGGTATTAACTTTATTGGCATTCCAACTATATAAATCATAGCTGGCACCATTAAGAAAGCCCCGCCTATTCCCATCATAGAGGCTACAAATCCTACAATTAATCCTAAAAGGATTGGTGTAAATGCACTTTCATATAATCTGGATTTTGGAAACCTCATTCTAAATGGTAAGCCTTGAAACCAATTATGTTCATGTAATTTTTTCTTTATCTTTCCTTGTTTTCTAGAATCTCTAAATGTATCTACTAACATCAAAGAGCCTACGATCGCTAAGAGATTCATGTAGAGAAGTGAAATAATTGTGCTAATTTTTCCAATATCTGAAAAATAAGAAAATGTCATCATGCCGAGAGTTGTTCCAACTATTCCTCCACACATAATCATAAATCCCATTTTGTAATCTAAAGTATTTTTAAACCAGTGAGTTAAAGAACCAGACACTGAAGTTGCTAGAATATTATTAACTTCATTAGGGACCGCATATACAGGGGGAATGCCCATAAATATTAAAAATGGTGTCATTAAGAAACCTCCGCCAACTCCAAATAGACCAGATAAAACACCAACTAATAAACTTAAAAAAAGTAAGAAAAAAATATCTACGTTTACTTGGACAATAGGTAAATAGATTTCAAGCATGCCTTCTAATTATCTTCTTGTATAATTAGTATGTCAATCTTAATAAATAGTAGCTCCAAAAACCTTGACTCTATCATCCTCAATACCAAGAACTAATCTTCCTAGATATTCTCCAGGAAGTGTTTGGCTTGTTTGTTTGTAAAGAATTGTTACAAACTGATCTCTTTTTAAACATCCAAAAACCTCATATTCTTCAGATAAACTTGTTAAAAGTTTATTGTTAGCCCATTGTTTTCCAAGCTCTACTTCGTTGGCTCCAAAAAGCATTTGGGATGAGAAGTCTTTAGTAAAACCTCCATAATCTTTAATGTTAGAGGCTCTAACTAAATTATCCCAAATCGGTTTAGCGATTTCTATTATTTCTTTGTCGGTTTTATCGAGTAGCTTCATTTAACTTTTTTAAGAAGCTTTCTTTTCCTTCTTCTCGTCAACAATATGATAAACTGGAACTTTTTCCATTGTAAACTCCTTGGTCTTAGGATCTCTTCTAGAAACAGTTAAACAATGCCAATTCTCATCATCCAGTTTTAAATGATCGCCTCTATAGTAATAACCTGGCCAACGAGTTTCTGTTCTAAATTTAGTATGTTCGGTTACGCATTGAGAGGTAACAGTTCTATGTTTTAGTTCCCAAGCTCTCATTAATTGATGGTAGTCCTCCGCTCCAACATTTTCTAAATCTTCTTCTAACCATTTTAATAGTTCTAATCCTCTATTAAGCATATTTTCGTTTGTCATGTAGTTTGTTGCGATACCTCCTACATATTCGTCCATAATACGTTGAAGTCTTTGTAGTCCTTGAATTGGAGAGATATAACTAGGAGAAACAGTTCCTCCTGTTATCTCATTTCTTCCAACAGTATAGTTTTCCAAAGGCTTATAAATTACTTCTTTAAGATCTGTATATTGTTTTTCACTGACTTTAATTCCGTCGGCTTTCTTATCTTCAATATATTTAACAGCAGCTTTGGCCGCTAAACGACCTTCAGTAAAAGAACCTGATGAAAATTTATGAGCGCTTCCACCGACAGTATCGCCAGCTCCAAACAAACCGTCAACAGTTAACATTCTATTGTAACCCCAAAAATACTCTGGTGGTGATAAATCCTCTGGTCCACTTACCCAAGCGCCTGAACATGTAGCGTGAGACCCCATTACATATGGTTCTGATGTAGTTAACTCAGGATTTGTGTATTTAGGATCAATGTTTTGTGAAGCCCAAACTACTGCTTGACCAACAGTCATTCCAAGAAAGTTTTCCCAACCCACTGTTTCCAAATGAGGGTCTTGAAAGGCCTCAGTTGTAACCATGTGTATTGGTCCACCACCGGCCATAACTTCTTGAATAAATGCATGGTTTCTTAAACAAGTTGGAGTTGGATGGTGATCGATGTATTCGCCAACTAAATTTTTAGTATGGTCGTACCATTTTTTTTCGTAGTTTTCTCCATTGGCATTTTGCGTGTAAGTTTTTAAATGTAAAAAATAAGCTCCAACGGGTCCATAACCATCTTTGAATCGACAAAGAACAATTCGGTTTTCCATTTGAGTCATTTTGGCTCCTACAGCTATCGGAAGTGCATACGCAGAACCATTACTCCAAGGAGCATACCAGGTTCTACCCATTCCTTCACCTACAGCTCTTGGTTTAAATATATGAGAAGCTCCACCAGCAGCTACAATTACAGTTTTGGCTTTAAAAACATGATAGTCACCAGTTCTCATATTGAAACCAACCGCTCCACCTATTCTATTTTCTTTTTCATCATCCATTAGAAGATGAGTAATCATTATTCTGTTGTAAATTTTATCTGCTGATTTTTTAGCTGCTTCAGCAACTATTGGTTTGTAGCTTTCTCCGTGTATCATTATTTGCCACTTACCTTCTCTTAAATATCTTCCAGTTTTTTCATTTTTCATCATTGGCAAGCCCCATTCATCAAACATATGAACTGTTGAGTCTACGTGACGAGCCATATCATAGCCTAAATCTTCTCTAACCATTCCCATTAAATCATTTCGAGCGTAACGGACATGGTCTTCTGGCTGATTTTCATTCCACTGCATGCCCATATAACAATTGATTGCATATAAACCTTGTGCTACTGCACCGCTTCTATCAATGTTAGCTTTTTCAACACATACTATTTTTAAATCTTTTCCCCAGTGTCTTGCCTCAAAAGTAGCGCCCGTACCAGCCATACCGCCGCCTACTATTAATACATCGCTTTCTTCAAAGTGTGTTTTAACTTTAGTCATTAATAATAAACTCCTTTTTTAAAAGTATCTTTGCTTATAGTTGGTAAGTCTCCATCTATATTTAAACCATTAGGCTCTGTATATAATCTTTGTGAATTAATTTCTCCCTGATTGGGAGAAGCTTCTTCTGCAAGTTTTGGAATGAATTTTCCCCACGGTTTAGTTGTGATAGGAGAAACAAAATTTTTTTCATTTCCATTTCTAAATTTAATTTTCCATGAGATTGTACCTTTTTCCTCTTCACGTCTTACTCTAACGCTATGTCCCATTGGTGCAAAATCAGCATATCCGCGAACATCAATAGCGTGGTTAGGACAAGCTTTGACGCAGGAGTAACATTCCCAACAAAAATTTGGTTCTATATTTACTGCTCTTCTAATAGTTTCATCAATGTGCATAATATCTGATGGACAAATATCAACGCAGTGACCGCAGCCATCGCAACGGGTCATGTATACAAAAGTGGACATATTTATTTTTTACCTTTCATTAATAGTGTTTTGGTTGTTCTCTTTTAATTCCTAAGCCGAATTGTTTCGGAGCATCCGCTAGTGGTGGAAGATTATCTCTAGAACCGTCTGCTTCTGCTAAATTTTTTTGTATTGCCGCTCCAGGCTTGTAAAACATATGGGCAAATTTTGACCAGTAAACCCCCCCAAACAAAACTAAATTTGAAGTTATGTATAAAACTAAAAATAAATAACTTAATTCAATCATTCCTGAAAATTGCGTGTAAGACCAAGCTAAACCAAATGTTGCACATGCTAAAAGTGCTAAAACAAATAAGTCAGCTTTAATTATTCTGTACCATGGGTGTGCTTCTGCTAAAACATCTACTCTTAAAAATAACCAAAACCAATAACCTCCAACACAAGTAATAATTGCCCCTACATGCCACATTATTGTTATAGCTGATGGTGTTGTAGAGCCGGCTGTTGGAAATGAAAATATTAATAAGGCAGAGGTAATCCAAAAAATGATTGTTCCGTACATTCCTAGTACGTGAGCCACTCTTCTTTTTCCTCTTCCCAATTCAGCTGTTGTTGCGATATCATGAGCAACAGTTTTTAATATTACTGAGGTTCTTTGGCCAGTTGAGAGCACTACTTTAGCGTTTTGTTTTGCTTTTTTTGCGTTATTAAAAAAATACTTAACATTTTTTTTATGAATTATATCCATTAAAGTTCCAAATGCCACTAGACCGACCATTAAAATAGTAAACCCCTGCACTGCAAGTGGTGACACTAATTCTGTTAGTCCAGAAAATGGGTTGTTATAAAACATAATGCAATTAATTCCTTGAATTTTAATAATTTATATATTTAGCTAGTTAGCAGGTCAAGTGAGAACGGCTCGCAACTATTTAAGTTTACCGTCTTTTCTCATCTGTTCTCTAATCTTAGTTGCGGATATTTGTTGAGTTTTTTCATCCAGAACTATTTCTTCAATTTTATAGCCTACTCCTCTTCCGTAGCAAATATTAGTAATATTAGGAACTAAAGTTACTTTAACTCTATTTTTATATTCTTTTAGAGCTTCAAATATATTTTCCTTTACAGTATCAAAGTTAAAAGGATTATCATCTACTCCTTTTACATCTCTAACCATTATATTTACCTGACCAGTTTTTTTTAATATCTCTTCAAAAAGTTTTTGATGTCCTCCATGCCATGGCTGCCACCGACCAAGCATTTGAGCAGTTGGAAGTTTATTTTCCCAAACATGATTATCATTTTTCATTTTTAGATATTAATCTAAGCAGCTACTTGAAGCTTGTGCTTAGTGGTCATCCCACTTAGAAAATTCCAAAGGTATCTTGCAGTAAGTAAAGAAGCTTTTTCTGCTTTTTTTTGTTCAGCTTCAGATAGTCCATCTAAAAGTTTTTCACATTCAGCTCTGTGCACAACATCTGCAGATTTATGTGCTTCAAAAAATTCTAGACCTTCTTTTGAATTGACTCCGTAAAATTTTTTTAATCCTTGAATTTTTGTTTCAGCAATTTCTGGAATCTGTCTTTCATAGGTGTACAAAGAAGCTAGTCCTTCTGCGTATGAAGATCTTGCTTGCGAAAAAAAATTATCTATCATGTCTTTTGTAAACCAATCAGGTTTAACATCGTCAATAGTATTTTTGTCAGCACCCATTGCAGCGGCAAAATTTTTCCATAATTTTGGATGATCTGAATCTTTGTTTTCTTCATCTTGTAAGTTCTCAAGAAGAATTTTTCTTTTTTCTATATCATCACATATGGAATGTGTTGCGCTTATATATCTTGGAAAAGCTTTGACGTGTTGGTAATATTGTTCTGCATAATCTTTTATTATCTCTCTGGTTAATTTTCCCTCATTCCAGAATATTTGATAAAATGGATGTGTTAATAAATGATATCTATCTAATTTTTTATTTAATTCTTTTGAAAACATATTTTCTCCTCTGTTAAAGATAGCCTATTAAAAAAATCAACAGGTTTAAATAAAAAAATTATCCACACCCAACAGTTGAGTAGGTTCAAATGTTCGCCTTTTGATTCACTTTTGATTCACTTTGGGACTCATAATACAACCTTAGATAGTTTGTTCAGTACGTACAATTGGCTTTTCATCGATAGGTAAATGAATAAGTGTTGCAAAAAGTGATAGAGCAATTGCTATATACCAAGCATAATCATAAGAGCCAAACAAATCGTAGAAATAACCTCCAAGAAACGCTCCTGCAAAGGCGCCAAATTGATGACTCAAAAAAACTAATCCAAAAAGCGTACTCAGGATTTTAGTTCCAAATATTTGGGCCACTATTCCAATTGTAGGTGGAACAGTAGAAAGCCACAAGATTCCAAAGGTAATACCAAAGAAAATTGCCGTATATATAGATGGAGGAAGAAAAATAAATATACAAATAACAATTGCTCTGGAAAAATATAAAATACTTAATAATAATTTTTTACTGTACTTAGTTCCAAGATAACCCATGCCTAGAGTTCCAACTACATTAAATAAGCCAATCAAAGCTAAAATAATAGTTGCAGACCAACCACTTAAGCCTCTATCTTGCATATAGCCTGGAATATGAGTAGCAACCATAGTTATTTGAAATCCACAAACAAAAAAACCAGCATTTAATAAAAGATACCCTTTGTGAGAAAACGCCTCTATCATAGCTTTACCAAAATCTTGATTTTTATCTTCATTATATTTTTGATTACTTTCTTTGCTAGGTAGAAGGAAAGTTGAAGCTATTAAGCCAAATAAAATAAAATACATAAAATATTTTAAGGTGTTCTCCCAACCTACAGCACCAAGACTATACTTGGTAAACAAAGGTGAAAGAAAATATCCAATTGAAGCTGCTGCTGTAACAATTCCAGTTGCCATAGACCTTGATTCATTTGGAAAGTGTTTTCCTACTTCTGATACCGGAACG
>Ga0307986_10000957_pt1 | contig 21339 bp, 24 predicted proteins | sample EllFjometageno82_FD_203170 | JGI IMG/M metagenome (GOLD analysis project Ga0307986, IMG submission 203170) | Marine microbial communities from Ellis Fjord, Antarctic Ocean - #82 | ecosystem: Environmental > Aquatic > Marine > Unclassified | place: Southern Ocean | collected 2014-10-09
TTTAGCTTTTTTAGCTTTTTTCTTTGTAGCCATCTTTAGCTCCCTGTTTAAGTTAAACGAATCAAAGTGATTCGCTGTTAACTTATTTTTATTTTTTTATACAAGTGATGTCAAATCTTTATTTAAACAACAATTTTATTCTATATTTTTTTTTAATTTTTTTTAAGTATACTTTTTATTAAGTTAAAAAAGTTATATTTTATGCTACTTATAATCTACTTGAAAGTAAAATTAAAAAAGTTTTTCAATTTCTGTTTTGTAATGTTTTATAATTTTATATCTTTTTAGTTTTAATGTGGGTGTCATCATATTGTTTTCAATTGTAAATTGTTTTTTAATTATAAAAAATTTTTTGATTTTTTCTATTTTTGTTAAGTTTTTATTTATTCTTTCTATTTCTTCTTGCATTTTTTCTTCTGTAGTATCTTTGTATTCAGAACTTAAAACTATTAAACAAACTAAATATGGTTTGTTATCACCATAAACTAAACTTTGTTCAATAAAATTTGATTTATTTAAATCACTTTCAATTTTAATAGGCGAAATATTATCACCACCAGGTGTTATAATTATATCTTTCTTCCTATCTGTTATTTTTAGAAACCCATTCTCAAATTCACCAATGTCCCCTGTATACAACCATCCATCTTTTAAAACTTTATTCGTTTCTTCCTCATTTTTCCAATAACCCATCATAACATTTTCACCTTTAACAAGTATTTCTCCATCATTAGCAATTTTAACTAAATTTCCCTTGAAGGGCTGTCCAACGGTTTCTACTCTAATGTCTTCTATTGAGTTACAGCTAACGACAGGTGAGGTTTCTGTTAATCCATATCCTTGTAATGTTGGTAATCCAATGGCATTTAAGAAGAAACCTACTTCTTTATCTAAAGCACCACCACCTGAAATAAATGCTTTTAAGTTCGATCCAAATTGATTTTTTATTTTTTTTCGTACTAATTTCTCACATATAAAATTAATCCAATTTTCAGTTAAAGAAAGTTTTTGTTTATTCAATTTTTTCTTACCTAGATAGATAGTTTGATTAATTAAAATTTTCTTTAATCCTTTGCTCTTTCCAAATGCTACATTAATTTTTTGATATAAATTCTGATAAAATCTTGGAACAGCTGTCATAATTTCTGGAGAACAATCACTCATATTTTTAATCAACTTGTCTATACTTTCTGCATAAAATACTCTTGCTCCAACGACTATTTGTACAAACTGAACTGTGTGCTCATATGAGTGTGATAATGGTAGCCAAGTTAAAAATTTTGGTCTTATTGAAATAAAACTTTCTAATAAACCATATGCACTTTCACAATTATTAAGTATTCCACCATGACTTAACATAACTCCTTTTGGATTACCTTGAGTACCTGATGTATAAATTATACAAGCGACATCTTTTCTTTGAATCTTTAAATCTAAAAAATTTTTATTATGATAATTATTTCTTTTGAATATATCTTTTATATTTAAATTAAACTCTGCATCAAGATTTTCCAAATTTTCAAAAAGAATGACTTTTTTAATAAATTTTTTTTTGGGAATAATTTCTTTAATCTTTTCATATTGAACACTATTCGAAGCAATAATTATTGTTGGAGTACAATCATCAATAATATACTCATAATCTCTTTCAGTATAAGTTGTGTATGCTGGCACTGTTATTCCCTCTGAAAGCATGATTGAAAGATCTGCTATCATCCATTCTGGTCTATTTTCTGACACTAGTAGACATCTATCTCCTTTTTTGATGTGCTTTGATATCTCTTGCGATAATTTAATAATATTCAAATACACATCCTCCCACGAATATTTATTTGAGGGCACTTTTAAGGAATATAGAAAAATATCTTTCTTATATTGTTTTTGATATTGATTATAAAATAACTCTAGTAAATTATTTATTTTATTTATTTTCATAAATTTTTGGTGGGCGAAGAGAGAATCGAACTCTCACTTCTTACGAAACACGATTTTGAGTCGTGCGCGTCTACCAGTTCCGCCATTCGCCCTAACTTTCTATTATTATAGCTTTAAAATTAAATAGTATAAGAACTTAATTTGTATTAAAACGAAAAAATGCTTAATAAATTATATCAAAAATCTTTGAAGCTTGCTGCAAATAAAAATTCAAAAATATTCTTAGCAATCATATCTTTCATTGAAAGCTCTTTTTTTCCTATTCCACCTGATGTTATGATTGTCCCAATGGTTATGGCAAAAAAAAATGATTATTTTAAAATTTTTTTAATAGCGACACTTTTTTCTACTTTTGGTGGTGTATTGGGCTATTTTATTGGTTTATATTTTTTGGATACTGCCATGTCTGTATTAAGTTTTTATGGTTATGAAGATAAAGTTCTTAACCTTAAAGGTAGTCTGGCAAAAGGAACCGGGCTCTATATTTGGTTTATCACCTTATTTCTTGCTGGTTTTACACCTCTACCATTTAAAGTGTTTACAATAACCAGCGGAATGATTGGCTTTAATTTATTTATATTTTTTTTTATATGTTTAATCTCTAGAGGTTTAAGATTCTTTATCATTTCTTTTCTTTTATTTAAATTTGGTGACATGTTTGACAAATTTATGCAAACAGATGCTGCAAAATGGTTTACAATTTTTGGTATTTTAATTGTAGTCATATTTACTGTGATATATTATTTGATTAAATAATATGTCTAAAATTAAAAATAAAGCAATTCTCAGCATAATACTATTGTTTAGTATTTTTGCTATATTTGCAGCTTACTTCATTCAATATGTTTTAAAACATGAGCCATGTAATTTATGTTTGCTGGAAAGAATGCCTTATGTGGCTTCGATAATAATTATTTCATTTTGTCTACTTTTTAAAAAATTTGAAAAGATTTCTTTAATTTTTTTAAGCTTAATATTCTTTTCTGCAACTTTAGTAGCTATCTATCACTTTGGTATTGAGCAAGGATTTATTAAGGAATCTTTAGTTTGTGATCTCAATAATGAAAGTAATAACCTTTCTAGAGAGGCTCTTTTAAATCAACTAACAGAAATGCCTGTGAGTTGCAAGGATGTAACTTTTAAAATTTTTGGATTATCACTTGCGACTTTTAATATTTTTATCTCTTTAATTTTAAGTACTATAACTATAAAACTTTTTTTAACATATGAAAAAAACAAATAAGAATAAAGTAGAAGAGTTTATCAGAGTAGATCACGCTGGTGAACGTGGTGCTATAAAAATTTATGAAGGACAGCTATTAGCTCTAAACACTTTTATCAAAGATGATAATTTAAAAAAAAAAATTGAAGAAATGAAAGTTCATGAAAAGGAACATTGCGATTATTTTGAAAATGAAATAAAAAAAAGAAATATTAAACCTACTAAATTTTTACCTTTGTGGGATATACTTGGTGTGGGTTTAGGCTTTGGGTCGACAATGTTAGGAAAAAAAGCTGCTATGCTTTGTACGGCTTCAGTTGAAGAAGTTATAGATGAACATTACTCCGATCAGATTAAACATTTAGGAAGTGATGAAAAAAAATTAAAAAAAAAAATTATTAAATTTAGAGAGGATGAGTTACACCATAAAGATATAGCTTATAAAGAAGGTGCAACAAAAGAAGGTCTTTATTCAATATTGGATAAAATAATTAAAACTGGTTCAAAGATTGCAATTAATATATCTGAGAAAGTATAACTAGGCTTCTAACTCAACATCCCAATACAAATAGTCCATCCAACTTTTATGAAGAAAATTAGGTGGAAAGTGTTTGCCATTTTTATGCAGGTCCTCAGTTGAAGGTTGATAGGGTTCTTGATTCATCTTCATATCTGTATTTTTTATTAATCTACCTCCTTTTTTAACGTTACATGTAGAGCAAGCCGTCACCACATTATCCCAATTTGTTTGCCCTCCTTTTGATCTTGGAAGTAAATGATCAAATGTTAATTCCTCTCCACTTCCACAGTACTGGCAAGAAAACCTATCTCTTAAAAAAACATTAAATCTTGTAAAACTAGGATTGGCCTGAGGTTTAATAAAGCTTTTTAATGCAATAACACTTGGTAACTTCATATTAAATGAAGGACTTCTAATAACTCTATCGTAATTACTTACTATACTTACTCTATCTAAAAAAACTGATTTCACTGAATCTTGCCAACTCCATAGTGATAATGGATAATAACTTAAAGGTCTATAGTCGGCATTCAAAACTAATGCTGGACATTTTTCTAAAGAAAGATTTTGTTCACCAAAAAACATTGTTGGAAAGTTTAAATCAAAAAAACTACTTTATCAATAAATAGAATCTTACCTATATATTAAAATTATTTTTAATATATTTTAGTGCTGCACTTGAAGCTTCAATTGGAATGTGGTGTTCACAGTTTTTAATCATTTGTGTTTCAATCTCGACATTATTTCTTATTAAAAAATCTTTTGCTTCTAACAAAAATGTTGGTGCGACAACTGTGTCTTTATCTCCATGTATTAAAAGCATCTTAGTTGAAGAAGTTTTTCTATCAACAAGATTTTGTTGATTTATTATCTTTCCAGAAAAACCAACAATACAATTATAATTTTCATTATTTATTAATCCTAAATTTATAGACATCATACATCCCTGACTAAAGCCTGATAAGCAAATTTGATTGTTTTCTAAATTATACTCAGCTTTTACTTCTTGAATAAATTTTTGAAGTTTAAATTCTGCTTTTCTTGATTCTTCTAAAATGTAATCAGGGTCATCTCTAGTTAAATCAAACCATTGGTAACCGGTTGGATTTATTGCACATTTTTCATGTCCATTTGGACATAAAAAAATAGTATTAGGTAAAAATCTTTTCCAATTTAAAGATAGCATACTAATGTCTTTTCCATCACCTCCATATCCATGAAGCAATATAACTGCTTGGTTAATTGTTACATTCTTCTCTGGTTTAATAATTGTAGTTGTAAGACAAAATGTCATAAATGTTTTATTATGTTTTTTTATTTGTAAATTACTCTACTATAATATTATGATTACTGGAACGTTAGTGAAAATTTTTGGGATAATGCTTTTAATAGTTGTTGCAGTCGTATTAATTCTTGGCATTGGTACTCTTTTTAAAGGGGGAGAAACTAGTAAAAAATATTCAAATAAATTAATGCAATATAGAGTACTTTTCCAATTTGTAGCTATAATTGTTCTGGTTTGCTTTGCTTACTTTTTTAAAAATTAATTATAAAGTTTTAACCAATCAATAAATTCTTTATTGTTAAAATCAATTGACCCTATAATTCTAGCAAATTCTTTACCCTCTTTGTTAAAAAAAATAGTTGTAGGAACTCCTCTTAATGCAAATTTTTTTGCTAAAGTAATTGGTGGATCAAAGTAAATATCTAAATTTTGAATATTCAAATCTTTAAAAAATGTTTCTGCTTTTGCTAGATTTTCCTGTCCAATATTTATTGGGAAAATTTTTAAATTATCTAAATCTATATTGACTTGTAAATTATCTAATGATGGCATTTCTTCCTTGCATGGAGCACACCAAGTTGCCCAAAAATTTAAGATTAGCAATTTCTCTTTATAATCATTTAAATTAACATCTTTTTGTCTTGCATCTTTAAAAATTACATTTTTATATGTTTTTAGATTTTTTGTTAATATTAAGTTTTTAATATCTGGTTTTTCACCAGTGTGTCCAAGGCTTATTGTTATTAGGTAAATAAATATTGTTAATAATTTCATACTAAATATATATAATTAATTATCATGCTAAAAAATAAAAACAATAAGGCAATATGGGGATCACGAATAAAAAAAAGTGCATCCACATTGTTTCAAAAAGTTGGTAACTCAATAGATATTGATAAAAAACTTTTTAGAGAAGACATCTTAGGGTCAATTGTACATGTTGAAATGTTATTTAAGCAAAAAATAATTTCTTTCAAAATTAAAAACAAAATAATTTATGGTCTAAATAAAATTGAAAAAGAAATTATAAATAATAAATTTGATTACAATAAAAAATATGAAGATATTCATATGAATATTGAGAAAAGACTATTTCAAATAATAGGTGAAGACGCAGGATATGTTCATACAGCAAGATCTAGAAATGATCAGGTTATCACAGACTTTAAAATGTGGACCACTTCTGCAACTAAAAAAATAGATAAAAATTTAAATAATATTATTAAAACAATTCTTGACCTTTCTGAAAAAAATATTGAAACAATAATGCCAGGATTTACACATTTAAAAAATGCTCAAGCAGTTTCGTTTGCACATTATTTAATGTCCTACGTGGAAATGTTTACTAGAGATAAAAAAAGATTTACTCACAATTTAGAAAGTTTGTCTGAATGCCCTCTTGGGGTAGCTGCGTTAACCGGAACTTCTTTTAATATAGATAGAAATTTTACATCAAAAAAACTAGGCTTTAAAAAACCAACCAATAACTCCATAGATACTGTTGCGGATAGAGATTTTGTTTTAGACTTTTTATATAGCGCTTCTGTTTGTTCAATGCACATATCAAGAATTGCTGAGGAACTTATAATTTGGAACTCTGATGGATTTAATTTAATTACGCTCTCTGATAAAGTTGTAACTGGTTCTTCTATTATGCCTCAAAAAAAAAACCCAGATTTATTAGAATATTTAAGAGGAAAAACTGGTTCAACTTATGGAAATCTATTTTCTATGCTTACAATACTTAAGGGTCTCCCAATTTCATATTTTAAAGATCTTCAGGATGATAAAGAAATACTATTTAACTCTAATGAGATTCTTAATAACTGTATAGCTATTCTAAATGAGGTTTTAAAAAATATGAGGCCTAATAAGCAGAAGATGTTAGATCTTGCTAACATTGGCTATGTTACAGCTACAGATTTAGCAGATTATCTTGTTATAAATTATTCAATGCCATTTAGAAAGGCTTACCAAATCACTGCTGCTATTGTTAATGTTGCGGAGAAAAAAAATAAAAAATTAAATGAACTCAGCATTGATGACTTAAAAAAAATTGAACCTAAACTTACTGTTGAAGTATTAAAGATATTTAATGTAAAAAATTCAGTAAATTCAAAAAAATCGTATGGCGGAACATCTTTTGATAATATCAAAAAAATGATAATAAAATATAGAAAGACATAAAATGATAAAAAATTTAATTTTAATAACTGTATTGTTTACCTTGTTGTTCTCGTGTGGAAAAAAAGGAGACCTCGAAAATAATGCAAATAGGAATTACATCCTTATATTTAAGATTTAATGAAATATATAAATAAAAGTCTCACAATAGAAAATGTTAGGGTTCAAGATATTGCAAAAAAGTTTGGTACTCCTATTTATTGCTACTCATACAAAAGGTTAAAAGAAAATATTGCTAATTTTCAGAACAATTTTAACTCTTTTTCTCCATTAATATGTTTTGCTATTAAATCAAATACAAATGTAAAACTAATCACAGAAATTCAAAAGTTGGGATTAGGGGCAGATGTTGTTTCAATGGGAGAGCTAATGTTGGCTCTCAAAGCTGGTGTAAAACCAAACAAAATTGTCTTTTCAGGAGTTGGTAAGACTTCAGAAGAAATTAGTTATGCGATTAATAAAAAAATATTATTAATAAACGCTGAATCCAAAAGTGAAATTATTGAAATTGAAAGAATTGCAAGATCTAAAAAGAGAGCTGTAAGTATTGGTATAAGATTAAATCCTAATACAGATGCTAAGACCTTAAAACAAATTTCAACTGGTAAAAAGGAAAATAAATTTGGCGTAAATGAAAAAACATTTATTGAGCTAGTTAATTATTCTAGAATTTCAAAATATATTAACCTTAAGTGCTTAAGTGTTCACATAGGTAGTCAAATTTTAGATTACAAGCCCTATGAAAAAATGCTTAAAGTAGTGGGTAACATTATAAAAAAATGTAATTATATATTTGAATATGTAGATCTTGGTGGTGGAATGGGAATTTCCTACGAAGATAAAAATAAAAAACTTAATTATAAAAAATACAACTTCGCTATCAAAAATTTTTTGAAAAATAATAAATGTAAAATCATATTTGAACCAGGCAGATCTATAGTGGGAAATATTGGCTATCTAGTTTCAAAGGTTATTTATATAAAAGAAGATGAAAAAAAAGATTTTATTATATTAGATGCTGCTATGAATGATTTAATGAGACCTGCGCTATATGGGGCTATGCATAGAACTATTCCTGTATTAAAAACAAATCTGATTTCAAAAAAAACTTATGATTTTGTTGGACCAATCTGTGAAAGCACAGATAAATTTACAACCTTAAAAAAATTTCAAAAAATAAAAGAGAAAGATCTTATTGTAATGTGTGATGTTGGAGCATACGGTATGTCACTAAGTTCAAATTATAATGTTAGACCAAAACCAATTGAACTATTAATTAAAGGCTCAAAAATTAATGTAATAAAAAAAAGACAAAAACTAAAAGATTTAATCTAGTTTTTGACTAAAATGATAAGAAATTTTTTATTTAATACTTTCTTCTTTACAGGAATTGTAATTATTTCTGTAATATTTGTACCTGCATTTTTTTTACCTCAAAAAATTACTTTAATCGGGGGTAAAATTATGGGCTATTGGGCTTCTTTTTGTCTAAAATTTTTCTTATTAACAAAATTAGTTGTCAAAGGTAGAGAAAATATAATTAATAATAAAAAGTTCTTTATTGCTGCATCCCATCAATCGATGTTTGAAACATTTTTTCTACAAACAATTTTCAATTCCCCCGTTTTTATCCTAAAAAAAGAACTGCTAATGATCCCATTATTCGGTTGGTATCTAAAAAAAATTGGTTCTATTTCAATTAAAAGAAATAAAATATCAAAAGATAATCTAAGTTTTTTTGGAGAAATCTTAAAATTTATAAATATGTCAAACAGACCCTTAATAATTTTTCCACAAGGAACAAGATTACATCCAGAAAATCGAACACCTTTTAAAAAGGGAGCAAGTAGAATTTATGAAGAATTAAAAATATCTTGTCAGCCAATAGCAATCAACTCAGGCTTTACATGGCCAAAAAATGGGTCTAAAAAAATTAATACAACTTTAACAATTTCAATTTTGCAGGAAATTGAACCTGGACAAAACAAAGATCATTTTTTGAAAAATTTACAAGATGCTATTTATACTGAGTTAGACGTCCTGAATTAGCCCTTCATAGGCATAACAACAAAAATACTGTCAAAGTCACCTGGATCTTTAATTAAAGCTGGAGAGCCTGTATCATTAAAGAAAATTTCTATTTTTTCTCCGTCTAGCTGAGCAGCAACATCAATTAAATATCTTGAATTAAAACTGATTTCTAAATCATGATCAAATTTAACACTCAAGCTTTCTTTGCCATCTCCGCTATTAGTATTGTTAACAGATAAATTTAAAACATCTTGTGATAGATTAAATTTTACACCATCTTTTTTATCAAGTGAAACTGAGGCAACCCTGTCTACTGAATCTAAAAATAGTTTTAAGTCTATTTCTAGTTTCTTTTGATTATTTTTAGGTATTACCTGAATATAATTAGGAAACTTTCCATCAATTAATTTGGAGATAAGAATGCTATTATTTAATTCAAATTTAATTTTTGATTTTACATTTGATATTTTAACATCTCCATCATAACTCTCTAACAAAGAGCATAATTGAAATATTGTTTTTTTTGGCAATATAATTGGATCAAAATCAACTTTTTGATCTAGTCTTATTTTAGATATAGACATTCTATGACTATCAGTTGCTGCTGCTGTTAAAAAGTTTTGATCTTCTACTTGGGTTTGGTGAAAAAAAATTCCACTTAAATAATGTCTCGTTTCATCATTTGAAACAGAAAATTTGCACTTATTTAATAATTTCAGTAACTGTTTAGATTTAATACAAAATTCATTTTGATTAAAATTTTCTTCTGTTAAAGGAAATTCAGATGCACTAATACAGTTTAGGTTAAAAATAGATTTTTCTGACTCTACTTGAAGCTTGTTACCCTCTGTTAAAGATAGACTAATTTTTTTGCCTGAAGAAAATTTCCTTATGATGTCATACATCGTTGAAGAGATAGTTGTCGTGTTTCCTTCTTCAAGAACTTCTACGTTGCTAATTTTATGAATAAATATTAAATCTAAGTCAGTAGCAGTAATTGTTAAGTTTGATTTGCTAGCACTCAATAGAACGTTTGATAAAATTTCCAGCGTGCTTCTTTTTTCAATTACACCCTGACAGTAATTCAGGGCTTGTTGTAGATCTTGTTGATTAACGTTAAATTTCATTTTCTTTATTATACAATATTTGATTTTTTAAGTTATTAATATTGTCTGTCATTTCTGGGTCTTTTTCCTTCAATTTTTCAATTGTTTTAACAGAGTGTATGATTGTTGTATGATCTCTATTGGAAAACTCCCTACCAATTTCCGGCAATGATTTAGAAGTTAAAATTTTAGTTAAATAAATTGCAGTTTGTCTCGGTCTTACAAGATATCTTGACCTTCTTGAAGAAAGCATTTCATTTTTACTTATTTTAAAAAATTTACAAACTGTCGATTGTATCAAATCAATTGTCACTTTATTCTCACCAATATTTAATAGATCTTTTAAAACTACCTTAACCTCAGATAAATTTGGAACTTTGTTGTATATCCTCGAGAAAGACACAACTCTATTTATTGCTCCAACCAACTCTCTAATACTTGTGGTAATTTCGGTGCTAATGAATTTTTGTATTTCTTCAGAAATATTTATTTGATTAGAGTAAAAAATATTTAGTTCTTCAGTTTTTTGTTTAACGATTTTGCTCCTTAATTCATAATCAGGTTTTTGTACATCAACAACCAAACCACCAGCAAATCTTGATTTTATTCTGTCTTGAATTCTAGATAATTTATTAGGAGCCCTATCTGCAGAAATTATGACTTGTGATCCTTTATCTATTAGGGCGTTAAATGTATGAAAAAACTCTTCTTGCATCGCTTCTTTTCCATTCATGAACTGAATATCATCAATCAATAAGATATCTGTATTTCTAAAATACTCCTTAAATTTTACCATGTCATTAGACTTAATTGATTTAACAAATTGATACATAAATCTTTCAGCTGAAATAAACATTACTTTATTTTTTTCTTTTAAAGAAAGACCAATTGAATTTAGTAAGTGAGTTTTACCCATTCCAACACCACCATAGATATAGAGTGGGTTATAGTGAGATATATTTTCTGAAACTTTTAATGACGCTTCATAAGCTAGTTTATTACTTGTACCAGTTATAAAATTATCGAATCTTTTATTAGGGTCTATTCTGTTGTACTGCAAATAAGTATCTTTGATGAATGATACATTTTCACTATTTTCGTTTAATTTGGGACTGCTTTCATTTTCAGAATCTTTTTCTACAATTTTGAATTCTATTCTTGTTAAATCTTTTTTATATACTTTAATTATTTGTAATATTTGGTCTAAATATCTTGAGGTAATCCAGTCTCTTATAAATCTAGTTGAGACTGAGAGTAAAACGTAATTATTCATCTCTTCAACAAAATCTATTTTTCTAAGCCAGCTTTCATATATATCTCTACCTAATTTATTCTGCATATCTTTTTGAATAATGGCCCAGTCAAGAGCTTCAGAAGCAGTATTATTTAATTTTTTTGTTGAAATATTACTAGACATGAATTTATAAGAATAAAGTCAGTTAGAAGCAAAACAGTTATTTTGCAATAATTAATTTTACAAATACAAAAATAAATAAACTTCCTAGGTGAATCGATTTTAACGCGAACAATAATTTTTTTGGAAGTGGTCTGTTTTTACAGTTTAGTTATATAATTTATTGTCGCATTATTATTTTTTGTAAATAAAGTTTTACAAATCTAAAATCTATGAGTTTGTAATTTATAAATTAAATTTTTTTTACTCAGACTAGATATGGTTATTCCAATTAAAAAAAAATCTTATCTAGTGTATGTAAAATTAATTAGAGACTGCCAGCAACTACAGGTGGTTATTTAAGGAAAAAAACCTTATCTAGCGTACGCATAATTAATTGTAGACTATTAACAACTTTAGGTAGTTATTTTAATGCAGCAATTTTCTTTGTAATTCTTGAAACATTTCTTGAAGCATTAGCTTTTTTAATTATTCCAGTCTTGGCAACTTTCATTAATTCAGAATTCAGCTTTGGTAGGAATTTTAGAGCTTCAGATTTTTTCATCTCTTTAAGAAGAAGGTTCATTTTTTTTATAGCATTCCTATATTTGCTCCTACGAGCCTTATTAACTAGTGTTTGTGTAGCAATTTTTCTAATTCTTTTAATTGCTGATTTTGTGTTTGCCATAAGCGCTGTGGTATAGCTCGAGAATTTATACTGGTCAATAGAATAATTGCTTATTTTTGACAAGTATTACAAAAGAAAGTTGACCTATTAGATACAAATATTTTCTTTATTTTGCCATCACATTTTTTCCTTAGACAATTTAGGTTCTCTCTTTGATAAACTTTAAACTCTTTCTGAAAATTACCATTTTGTCCTGACGTATTTTTAAAGTTACGAATACTTGAGCCACCTTTTTTTATAGCCTTTTTAAGTACATTCTTTGAAAATAAGATAATTCTTTTACATTCTTCCTTGGATAGTCTCATTCCATAAGTTGTTGGTTTAATTTTGCATAGAAATAAAATCTCACTAGCATAAATATTGCCAATCCCTGATACAAATTTTTGATCTATCAAAAAACTTTTAATATCTTTTTTTTTATTTGAAAAATAATTTAAAAGATATTTTAAGTTAAAATTTTTAAAAAATGGTTCTGGTCCTAAATGGCTAAATCTATCTTGTAATTGTTTCTTATTATCTATAAATTTAAAGAAACCAAACCTTCTAGGGTCATTATAAACAACTTTTAAATCCTGAAATTGTATTTCAACATGATTGTGTTTTTTTGGTAAGCTTGATGAGTTATAAAAACTAGTATTAGTAAATTTATCATTTTTATTTTTTTCAATTAGATGGATGGTTCCTGACATTCCAAGATGAATTAAACAATATGAACTATCAGAAAAATTCAAAATTAAATATTTAGAAAACCTGGTAACTTTTTTTATGATCTTATTTTGTAATATTTCTTCAAATTTTAAAGGAATTTTAAATCTTAAATTTCTGTTAGTAACTATTACTTTCTTAATTTTTTTTTTATATATTTTTTTAGCTAATGATTGCTTAACTATTTCTACTTCTGGTAATTCTGGCATTTGACACTATATTATCAATTATTAATAAAATTAACATGCAACAATATCTCCAAAATAAAAAAGGACTTGTTCAGAATGTCTTTGACAATGTCTATGATAAGTATGATCTAATGAATGACTTTATGTCTTTTGGTGTTCATAGAATTTGGAAGAAAAATTTAATGAATTGGATGAACCCCTCAATAAACAAAACTCTAATTGATGTTGCTTGTGGCACTGGGGACCTTGGTAAGCTTTTTCTAGATTTAACAGATAAGAATGGAGAAATTTTTTGTGTTGATCCAAATAAAGGTATGATTGGTAAAGGAAAGGAAAAATTAATTAATTATAAAAATATAAATTGGTTAATGGCTCCTGCAGAAAAATTACCCATTAAAGATAATTCTTGTGATTATTATACAATTAGTTTTGGTCTACGAAATACTAAAAACCTTAATAAAGCTCTTTCTGAGGCTTATCGTGTTCTTAAACCTGGTGGCCGCTATTTATGCCTAGAATTTTCAAAAATTCAAAACTCCAATCTTAATTTTTTTTATAAGAATTATTCTAAGCTTATTCCATTAATAGGAAAAGCAATCCTTGGTCAAAAAGAACCTTATGAATATTTAATTAAAAGTATTGAAGGTTTTATTAATCAAGAAGAGTTGATTGATTTAATGCGAAAAAATAAGTTCAATAATTGTACCTATAGAAACTTATCTGGTGGAATAGTTGCAATTCACTCTGGGTGGAAAGTGCAATGATAAAAAGAATATTTACTCTATTTAAATTAGGAAGAAAATTAGCTAGATCAGACATTTTGAGTATAGTCTCAAAATTTCAAGAACCACCTCTAACTATTAAAATTTTATTTCAAATACTATCCTTTTCTTTTTCTAATTCTAATTCTCAAAAAATGAATTTAAATGTTACTGAAGGAGAAAGGCTTTCTAAATCTTTACAATCAATGGGAACAACTTTTATCAAATTAGGACAATTCCTAGTTACCAGACCTGATATTATTGGTGATGATTTGGCCAAACAATTAGAAGGTTTGCAAGATAGACTCCCTGCATTTACACTTTCTGAAGCCAAAACTATAATTAAAAATGATTTAGGTTTAGAAACATTTAATTCAATTATAAATTTAAGCGAACCTGTTGCCGCTGCTTCCATTGCCCAAGTTCATAAAGCTAAAATAAATGACGATGGCACAATTAAAGATGTAGCTATTAAAATTCTTAGACCAGATATTAAAAAAACATTTAATGAAGAGATAGATGCTTTAATGCTTTTTGCTTTTTTTATCGAGTCACTCGTAAAAAAAACAAAACGTTTAAAACTAATTGAGGTTGTTTTCCTTCTTAAAGAAATAACGAATTTAGAAATGGACTTAAGATTTGAGGCCGCTGCTGCTAATGAATATGCAAAGAATACACAAAATGATGCTGGTTTTAAAGTTCCCTCAATTTATTGGAATTTTACTAGTGAAAATGTGATGACTCTTGATTGGGTTGATGGTGTTTCTATTCGTGAGACTGAGGATTTGAAAAAAAGAAATATTGATACCTCAAGAATTGCCTCTGATATTATTCAGCATTTTCTAAGACACGCTGTTAGAGATGGCTTCTTTCACGCTGATATGCATCAAGGTAATATTTTCATCGATAATGATGGTCAAATTGTACCTATAGATTTTGGTATTATGGGTAGATTGGACGATATAAGTAAAAGATTTTTAGCAGAGATTCTATTTGGTTTTATTCAAAGAGATTATAAAAAAGTTGCTGAAGTACATTTAATGGCAGGGTTGGTACCTAAAGATGTGCCTGTAGACGATCTTGCTCAGGCATTAAGAGCCATTGGTGAACCAATATTTGGTCAATCTGTAAAGGATATATCTGGTGGAAAATTATTAAAACAACTTTTTGATGTTACAGAAAAATTTAATATGCAAACTCAACCTCAGCTATTAATGTTACAAAAAACTATGGTTGTTGTTGAGGGTGTTGCTAGAAAACTCAATCCTAATACTAATATATGGGAAACCTCAAAACCGGTTTTGGAAAATTGGTTAAAAGAAACTAAAGATCCTATCAATACTTTAAATGAAGGTTTAAAAAATACTTCAGAGGTAATTAAAAGATTACCTGATTTTCCAGAAATTATGGATAAAGCCAATCAAGCACTTACATTTTTGGCAGGTGGTCAAATACCTCATAATTCAAATTCCTATACTGCCTTAAACGAAAAGAAATCTGAAATGATCACCTTTAGAAATCAGTCTATAGTTGGATTATTACTGCTTGTAATCTTTGGCCTATTAGTATTTTAATTTGCTCAATGAATAATTTATCACAGCGAAAAATACTTTTAATAATATGTGGTGGTATATCTGCATACAAAAGTTTAGAGCTTATTAGATTATTAAAAAAACAAGGGGCAGAAGTTAAAACCATCCTTACCAAAAGTGCTAAGGAATTTATAACCCCTTTGTCTGTAGCCTCACTTTCTCAAGAAAAAGTTTATGATGATTTATTTAATGCTGATAATGAAGCAGAAATGGATCATATTTCCCTATCTAGATGGGCGGATGTACTTCTTGTCGCTCCTGCTACGGCAAATACTATTTCAAAATTAAGTACTGGATCTTCAGATGATCTAGCTTCAACTGTAATTCTAGCATCCGATAAAAATATTTTTTTGGCACCTGCTATGAATGTTAGAATGTGGGAACACCCATCAACTAAACAAAATCTCAATAAATTAAAATCTTATGGTTATAAAATAATTGGTCCAGAAATAGGGGATATGGCTTGTGGAGAGTTTGGTGAAGGAAAAATGACAGAGCCAAAAGATATTTTCCAAACAATTGAAATATATTTTAGTGAATTGAAAAAAAACCAAAAATTAAAAGCTTTAGTAACTGCAGGACCAACTAACGAATATATTGATCCTGTAAGATTTATAACAAATAAATCTTCAGGAAAACAGGGTTACGCTTTAGCAAAATCTTTAGCAAAAAGAGGATTTCAAACAACTCTAATTTCTGGACCTACTCATTTGCACATAGATGATAGTATAAATTTAATCAAGGTTGAAACGGCAGATGAAATGCTTAAAGCTACACAAGAAAGTTTACCTGCTGATGTTGCAATTTTTTCTGCTGCTGTTGCTGATTTTAAAGTAAAAGAAGAAAACAAGAAAAAAATAAAAAAGCAAGAACATCTATACTTAGAGCTTGAAAAAAATATTGATATTCTAAATTATGTATCAAAACACAACTCTCTTAGACCACAATTAGTTATTGGCTTTGCAGCTGAAACAAATGATGTTCAAGCAAATGCAAAAAAAAAATTAATAGAAAAAAATTGTGATTGGATAATAGCGAATGATGTATCCAATAATTCTATTGGATTTGACTCTGATTTTAATGAAGTTTCAATTTTTTATAAGGATAATAAAATTAAAGATGAAAAACTTACTATTAAAAAAAAATCTGAAATTTCAGAGGAAATAATAGATAGAGTTATTGAGCAGTTAAATTAAATTTTAATGATAAAAGTATTAATCAAAAAACTAAATCCTGACGTAGAGCTTCCTACATATAAAACTAATGGTGCATCTGGTATGGATTTAATGGCTTTTATAGATGAACCAATTAAAGTTGCTCCTAATAGCTCATATTTAGTGCCCACGGGTCTTTCTATGGCTTTTTCAGAGGATTATGAGGTACAAATTCGCCCTCGCTCTGGTCTTGCCTTAAAAAACAATATAACTGTTTTAAATACACCGGGAACTATTGATAGTGATTATAGAGGAGAGATTAAAATTATTATTTTTAATCATGGAAAGGACGATTTTCTAATTAATAACAAGGATAGAGTAGCACAAATGATCTTAACTCCAGTTGTTAAAATGGAATTAGAAGAGATAGATAATTTACCAGACACATTAAGAGGTGAAAGTGGATTTGGCTCAACTGGTAAATGAAAAACCAACTGAATAAAAAAATAATTGAACGATTTTCAAGACAAATAATACTTAAGGATATTGGCATTTTAGGTCAAAAAAAGATTTTATCCTCAAAAGTTTTAATTATTGGTGCTGGTGGTCTTGGATCTCCAGTTGCAGAATTTCTTTCACGAGCAGGAGTTGGGTCAGTAGGAATTGTAGATGACGACAAGGTAAGTCTTTCTAATTTACACAGGCAAAGTCTTTATAACACATATGATATTGGAAAATTTAAAGTCAATGTAGCAAAAGATAAAATCAAAAAAATAAATCCTGATACAAAAGTCACAATTTATAAAATTAGATTAAATAGTGTAAATTTCAAAAAAATTATTAGTAACTATGATTATATAGTTGATGGATCAGATAATTTTACAACAAAATTTTTACTGAATGACTTATGTTTAAAATTTAAAAAAACCCTTGTTGTTGCTGCAATCAGTAAATTTGATGGCCATATATTTACTTTTAATTTTAAAAATAAAAAAGATTCTTGTCTCCGATGTTTTTTTCAAGAGGATAAAATTTCAGATGATTTATTAGATTGTGAGTCTGAAGGTATACTTGGAACTGTTGCGGGAATTGTTGGCACCCTTCAAGCTAATGAGATTTTAAAAAAAATATTAAATATTGGAATGGGACTTGATGGTCACATCCTTATTTTAGATCTGCTAAATCTAAATTTTAGAAAAGTAAAAATTAAAAAAAGAAAAAATTGTTTTTGTAGATGATAAAAAAATTATTTATATATTTTTTATTCCTAACAGTTTTATTTATTCAATTTTCTATGGCTGAGGAGAAGTTTTTATCTTTAAAAAAAAGTAAAGTGAATGTTAGATACGGGCCAAGTTTTGAATCAAAAATTAAATATATTTATAAAAAAATAAACTTGCCAGTAAAACAAATAGACGAAAAAGAAAATTTCCGGAGGATTGTGGATTTGAAAAATAATAGTGGCTGGATTCATATATCTCAACTTAAAAAATCAAACTCAATTATTATTTTAGAAAATAAGATTTTATTTAAGAAATTCTCTAATCTCTCTAAACCAATTGTAAGGCTTGAGAAAGGTAGATTATTAGTTATAAAAAAGTGTGAAAATATATGGTGTAGTATAACTACTGGTAATTATGCTGGTTGGGTTAAAGCTGAAAATATCTGGGGATCTATTAAATAAAATCCAAAGATAATGATTTAAGATTATCTTCGGTTAGCTTTGTAGTATGAAAATATTCTTTATGATCAATGCCAAGCACAATATTTGCACTACTTGATTTAAATCTATTAATTTGATCGTCCTTAAACTTAAAATGGATAAACTGAACAGATGAAGCTTTTCCCTGAGCTGATGTTCTGTCCACATCACTTTCAGGCACTGCTTTAATTGTCTCATTATCAATTCTCATAAAAATATTTTGTTCTATGCCTCCAACTTTTCCTAAAAAAGCACCTCTAGAAATAGGGTTATCAATCTCAAACATTAATGTTGCTGTGAGTTCCTTGCCATTTGGAACTAAAGGGTTGTAAGCAATTAATTCATCTTTTAATTGTTCGTCACCTCCTTTTTCTATGTGCAGCATTTCTTGAACTTGAGCCACCATAGTTTCAAAACTTTCAAAATAAAAAGTTGCGTAAGGACCAAGTGCTATTCTTCTATTTTTTTTAAATTCAACAAGATCTTTTCTAGTTTGTTTTCTGCTTTCAGCATAAGCATCTGCTGACATTAAATCTTTTTTTTCAACTTGTCTTTTTTCTTTACTCATATTTACAACCTATAACTCTTTGCCATTAATTCGATGGGGTGTAGTGCCTCATCATTAGAAATATTTGTATCTGTCTCTAATTGTTTTAAATGTTTGCCTGCTAATGGACAATCAGAAGCCATGTATTTGTTGTTTTTATTTTTAATCTGTCGCGCTGTTGGTGTTCCAACTTTTACAGCAAGTTCATGTGTCTTCTTCATAACCCCAAAAGTTCCACCATGGCCAGCACATCTTTCCACGACATCCATTTTAATATTTGGAATAAATTTCAACATATCTCTAGATTTGATTCCCATATTTTGAGCTCTAGCATGACAAGCATTATGAACAGTTACCCCGCCATCGATTTCATGCAAGCCTTTGGCTAAACCTTCATTTTTTGCTATATCAACAATATATTCATCGATATCACTAGTACTTTTTGAAAGTCTTTTAATACTTTCATCATTTGGTAACAATAATGGCCATTCAAATTTTAACATTAAGCCACAACTAGCTGTAAGTGTAATGATTTCATAACCTTTATCTACCCACTTCAATAAATCTTTTGATACTTTTTTAGCTTGTTCAACAACTTTTGGTAGATCGGCTTGCTCTAAGAAAGGCATACCACAACATCCAGGATAAGCTTCTTGAACATCAACTCCATTTTTTCTTAAAACTTTTAGAGCAGCAACACCTGTATCTTTTTTATTAAAATTAACAAAGCAGGTTGAATAAATTACAACTTTTCTATCTTTAGATGGTGCTTCATTATTTTTTAGATCTTTATTTTTTTTAAAATAACTTGTAAATGTTTCTGAATTATAAGTAGGAAGTTTAACTCTCACATCTATGCCAGCTACTAATTCTAATATTTTTCTAAAGAACGTATTTTTAATATTTGATGCCCAATTTATTAATGACGATAAAGCAACACCTAATTTTGCATTTCTATCAATATGAGCTAGCAGTGCTGGCACCATGGGTAATTTATTTAATATTTTTTGAGCTGTTCTATATCTCAACATTAAATGTGGGAAATCTAAATCAAAATCATGTGGTGGAACATAAGGACACTTAGTCATAAAACACATATCGCACAATGTGCATGCATCTACTACAGGTTCAAATTGTTCACTTTTTAAACTTTCTACATCCTCATTCTCTGACTCATCTATCATATCAAATAGTTTTGGAAATGAATCACATAAATTAAAACACCTTCTGCATCCATGGCAGATGTCAAATGCTCTTCTCATTTCATCATCTAATTTCTTTGGATCTAAAAAATCAGGGTGCTCAAAATTTATTGGGTGTCTTATAGGTGCTTCTGTGCCGCCTTCTTTACTCATGAAATTAAATCTTTTGGGATTAATGGTGGGGTAAACCCCACCATGAATTAAATTCTATTTACGCAATAGATTCTAGTGTTTTTTGAAATTTACCTGCATGTGATTTTTCAGCCTTAGCTAAAGTTTCAAACCACTCAGCAATTTCTGCGAAACCTTCTTCTCTTGCTGTCTTTGCCATGCCTGGGTACATGTCTGTATATTCATGCGTTTCACCTTGGACGGCTGAAGCTAAATTATCTTTAGTTTCACCAATTGGTAATCCGGTAGCTGGGTCACCCACTTCTTCTAGATATTCAAGGTGTCCATGAGCGTGCCCTGTTTCACCTTCGGCTGTTGATCTAAACACAGATGCTACATCGTTATAACCTTCTATATCTGCTTTTTGAGCAAAATATAAATAACGTCTGTTTGCTTGGCTTTCACCTGCAAAAGCATCTTTTAAGTTTTCTTCTGTTTTACTTCCTTTTAATGACATATTTTTCTCCTTAATGATTATGATAAGTATATAATCATTCCAAATTATATGTCAACAGTTTAGAATTGTTTTAATGTAAATATTAAGTTATTGAAATTATTGAATTATTTTTGATTTTGATTATCAGTTGCAACTTTAATCAGCACCTCTATGGATTTTATTTTTTTTCCTGTTGTGTTTTTTTTCACTTTTACAGAATCAATGTCATCACTACTACAATCAATTAGCTCATTTGTATCTTCATCAAAAAAATGGTGGTGTTCTGTAATATTTGTATCAAAATAACTTTTATCACTATTGATAGAGACTTCTTTTAAGTAACCCTTCTTCTTAAAAGCGTGAACAGTATTATAAATCGTGGCTAAAGAAATTTTCTCACTTAATTTTTCTTCCATAATTTTATTAAGATCATTAATTGTAAAATGAAAAGTTTTTTCAGGTGAAAATAATACTTCAGAAATTTTAAGTCTCTGTCTTGTGGGTCTTAAGCCAGATT
>Ga0307986_10000958_pt1 | contig 21325 bp, 33 predicted proteins | sample EllFjometageno82_FD_203170 | JGI IMG/M metagenome (GOLD analysis project Ga0307986, IMG submission 203170) | Marine microbial communities from Ellis Fjord, Antarctic Ocean - #82 | ecosystem: Environmental > Aquatic > Marine > Unclassified | place: Southern Ocean | collected 2014-10-09
ATTTACTATGCCAACTATTAGTCAATTATTAAGAAAACCTAGAGTTAAGCCAGTAACGAGAAACAAAGTTCCTGCTTTAGAAAGACAACCCTTAAAGAGAGGGGTTTGTTTAAAAGTTTATACGACAACACCAAAAAAACCAAACTCAGCTTTAAGAAAAGTTGCTCGTGTAAGATTATCAAATGGATTTGAAGTTACTGCTTATATCCCAGGAGAAGGACATAACTTACAAGAGCACTCTGTAGTATTACTACGTGGCGGTCGTGTAAAAGATTTGCCTGGTGTCCGATACCATATTTTAAGAGGTAATTTAGATACACAAGGAATTCCAACGAGAAGAAAAAGAAGATCTTTATACGGAGCTAAGAAACCTAAATAATTTATATTATGTCTAGAAAAAGAAAAGCACCAGTTAGAAAAGTTTATCCCGATCCAAAATTTCGTTCAGAATTAGTCTCAAAATTTATTAACAGTATTATGTATGATGGTAAGAGATCTAGGGCAGAGAAAATATTATATGATGCTTTAGAAAAAATTAAAGAAACAAATAAACAAGATCCCTTAAAAACTTTTAATGATGCAATTAGCAATGTTAAGCCAAATGTGGAGTGTAGGTCTCGTAGAGTAGGTGGTGCTACATACCAGGTACCAGTTGAAGTTAAAGCAAAACGAGGACAGGCATTAGCATTAAGATGGATTAAAGATGCCACTAGAAATAGAAAAAACAAAACAATGGCTGAGAAGTTATATTTTGAATTAATAGATGCGTCACAAAATAAAGGTGCTGCAATTAAAAAAAGAGAGGATACTCACAGAATGGCAGAGTCAAACAAGGCTTTTGCTCATTTTAGATGGTAGTAATTTATGGCTGAAAAAAAATATCCTTTAGAAAAATATAGAAACATTGGAATCATGGCTCACATTGATGCCGGTAAAACAACTACTACTGAAAGAATATTATACTACACTGGAAAGAGTCATAAAATTGGTGAAGTTCATGATGGTGCAGCCACTATGGATTGGATGGAGCAAGAACAAGAGAGAGGCATAACAATAACTTCTGCTGCAACGACTTGTTTTTGGAACGACCACAGAATAAATATTATCGATACTCCAGGACATGTTGATTTTACAATTGAAGTTGAAAGATCACTAAAAGTTTTAGATGGTGCTGTCTGTGTTTTTGATGGTGTAGCCGGAGTAGAACCTCAGTCAGAGACTGTCTGGAGACAAGCAGACAAGTACAAGGTACCAAGAATATGCTTTGTTAATAAACTAGATAGAACAGGTGCGGATTTTTATATGTGCGTGGACATGATTAAAGATAGACTGGGTTGTAAACCATTAGTTTTACAAATACCCATTGGTTCTGAAGCAGACCTTAAAGGCATAGTAGATTTAGTAAAAATGAAAGCTATCATTTGGCAAAATGAGGACCTTGGTGCGAAATTTAATATTGTAGATGTTCCGGCTGATCTAAAAGAAAAAGCTGCCAAGTATAGAAAAGATCTTGTTGAAACAGCCGTAGAAGAAGATGAAAAATTAATGGAAGCATATCTTGAAGGTAAAGAACCCTCTGAATCTGATCTTAAAAAATGCATAAGAAAAGGCACATTAGGATTTAATTTTGTTCCAATAACTACCGGCTCAGCCTTTAAAAACAAAGGTGTACAGCCTCTTTTAGATGCAGTTGTTGATTATTTACCTAGCCCAATGGACATCGGTTCTATTGAGGGTACTAAACTTGGAACAGAAGATAAAGTGCAAATGAAATTTGGTGATAATGAACCATTTAGTGCTTTAGCCTTTAAAGTCGCAAACGACCCTTTTGTCGGTTCACTAACCTTTATAAGAATTTATTCTGGAACTATTAAAACTGGAACAAGTGTTTATAATTCATCAAGAGAAAAAACAGAACGTGTCGGAAGAATGTTATTAATGCATGCGAATAGTAGAGAAGATACTAAAGAAGCAACAACTGGCGATATAGTTGCATTAGCTGGACTTAAATTTACAGTAACAGGACACACGCTTTGTGACGAAGACAAACCAATATTGTTAGAACCGATGGAATTTCCAGATCCAGTAATTGAAATTGCCGTTGAACCTAAAACTAAAGCTGACCAAGAAAAAATGGGTGAAGCTTTAGGTAGATTGGCTAAAGAAGATCCTTCATTTAGAGTTACATCAGATGAAGAGTCTGGCCAAACTATTATTAAAGGAATGGGAGAACTTCATTTAGATATAATTGTAGATAGAATGAAAAGAGAATTTAAAGTTGAGGCAAACATTGGAGCCCCTCAGGTTGCTTATAGAGAAACAATACTAAACTCAGCAGAAGTAACATATATTCATAAGAAGCAGAGCGGTGGATCAGGCCAATTTGCAAAAGTTACCTTAAGCGTTGAACCATTAGAGCCCGGTAAAGGTAGAGAAATTGAAAACAAAATTAAAGGTGCTTCTATACCAAAAGAATTTATTCCAGGCGTAGAAAAAGGTGTCGAGTCAGTAGCTGAAAGCGGAATTTTAGCAGGTTTTCCAATCATTGATTACAAAGTTACAATATTAGATGGTTTACATCACGATGTCGACTCAAGCGTTTTAGCTTTTGAAATTGCATCTAGATATTGCTTTAAAGAGTTATGTCAGAAAGCTACACTAAAACTACTAGAACCAGTAATGAATGTTGAAGTTGTTACACCTGAAGATTTTATGGGTGATGTAATTGGAGACCTAAATAGTAGACGAGGTCAAGTAGGGTCTACAGAAGCTAGAGGTAATGCTACAGTAATATCAGCGACTGTTCCTCTTGCTAACATGTTTGGTTATATAAACACCTTAAGATCATCAACACAAGGTAGAGCTCAATATACAATGCAATTTAGTCATTATGATAAAGTACCTCAAAATGTTCAAGACGAGGTAACAAAGAAATTAGCTTAATATTATGGACAAACAAAATATACGTATACATTTAAGAGCCTACGACAATAAGATTTTAGATTTATCTACAGAAGAGATAGTCAATACAGCTAAAAGAACTGGAGCTCAAGTTAAAGGTCCAATACCTCTTCCTACAAAAATTGAAAAATATACAGTACTAAGAGGACCACATATTGATAAAAAAAGCAGGGAACAATTTGAACAAAGAACACACAAAAGATTAATAGATATTATTGAACCAACACCACAAACCGTAGAAGCACTAATGAAATTAGATTTAGCATCAGGTGTTGATATAGAAATTAAAATATAAAATATGACTTTAGGATTATTAGGAACAAAAATAGGTATGACAAGAGAGTTTTTAACGAATGGTCAATCTGTGCCGGTGACAGTAATCAAAGTTGAAAAAGGTAGAGTTCTAGATGTTATTACCAAAGAATCCAGAGGATATTCGGCTGTAAAAGTTGGTTTTTTTTCAATTAAGGGCTCAAAATTAACCAACCAGATGAAAGGTTATTTTACCAAAAAAAACACCGAACCTAAAAAAATTCTAAAAGAATTTCGTTTAGAAAATATTGATGAATTTAAAGAAGGTAATGAGTTTGGTTTAGAAATATTAAAAGACACTAAATTTGTAGATGTTAGATCCAAAACTATAGGTAAAGGTTTTGCTGGCGTAATGAAAAGATGGAATTTTGGTGGATTAAGAGCTTCACACGGTGTTTCCGTTTCACATAGATCCCATGGGTCTACAGGTCAAAGACAAGATCCAGGAAAAGTTTTTAAAGGAAAAAAAATGGCAGGTCATATGGGTGACAAATTAAGAACCATGTTAAATTTAGAGATAGTCAAATCTGACGTAGAAAATAATCTACTTTATCTAAAAGGCTCAATACCTGGATCTAAAAATTCTAAAGTTTTAGTAAGACAGTCTATTAAAGTTGTTAGAAGAAAAACACTGGCTCAAAAAATAGAAATTAAAGCTCAAGAAGCAGCAGCAGCTAAAGGAAAAAAAAAATAACATGAAATTTAATCTATTAAATCTTGAAGGAGGAAAGTCTGACACAATTGATATTTCTGATAAAATCATGAATTTAAAATTTAATCATAAATTAATCAAACATGTAATTGACTGGCAACTAAATCACCAAAAACCCAGAACTGCAAAAACGAAACAAAGAAATGAAATTAAAGGGTCTACAAAAAAGATTTATGCTCAAAAAGGAACAGGACAAGCAAGACACGCAAGTAAAAAAGCGCCTTTATTTATTGGCGGAGGTCAGGCACACGGCCCCAAAGGAGCAGTATACAAAATTAAAAAAATCAATAAAAAAGTCAGAAAATTGGCTCTTGCGCAAACTTTAGCAAAAAAAAATACAGATAAACAACTACATATTTTATCAGACGTAAAAACGAAATTTAATAAAACTAAAAATTTTAATAAATTTTTGTTAAGTAATAATTTATCAAATGCATTAATTGTTTCAGATAAAGTTTCTGAAAAAAACTTTGAAAGATCTGCTAGAAATATTAAGAATATAAAAATAATAAGTGAAGAAGGTGCAAATATTTACGACATGATAAAGTATACCAATTTAATTATTACCTCTACATCGATGAAAAAAATAGAAAATAGGTTATTAAATGAAAAAAATTAACTCAACAGACTCAATTAGAAACCCTATTATTACTGAAAAGGCTACTATTCTATCAGAACAAAATAAAACTGTGTTTAAAGTTCATTCAGGTGCCAATAAAAAATCTATTAAAAAAAATATAGAGAAATTATTTAAAGTCAAAGTTATTAAGATTAATATAATGAACACAAAAACTAAAAAGAAAATTAAACAAGGAAAATTATCAACTAAACCGGGATATAAAAAAGCAATTATAACTCTTAAAAAAGGACAAAGTATTGACCTTACTACTGGAATTTAATTATGGCTTTGAAAACATTTAAACCTTACACAAAATCAGTTCGTGGCACAGTTCTTGTTGACAAAAGTAATCTTTGGAAAGGTGACTCTTATAAACCTCTCACTGTTGGACAACATTCAACTGGTGCAAGAAATAATATGGGTAGAATTACCTCCAGACATAGAGGTGGTGCACACAAGCATAAATATAGAATTATAGATTTTCACAGATCAAAAAAAAACATCAAAGGTACAGTTGAAAGAATTGAATACGATCCAAACAGAACTAGCTATATTGCTTTAATAAAATATGAAGATAAAGACATGAGGTATATTATTTGTCCGCAAAAATTAGAAATAGGTGACACCGTTGAGTCTGGAAAAAATATTGAAATTAAAATTGGAAATTGTTTAGAGCTAATTGATATTCCCCAAGGTAGTTCAATACATAATATAGAATTAGTTCCTAATTCAGGAGGCAAAATGGCTAGATCAGCAGGGTCATCTGCAACACTAACAGGTTTTGATGAAGATCACGCAATTATAAGATTAGGTTCAGGCGAAACAAGAAAAGTTAGCAGCAAGTGTATGGCTACTATTGGTTCTGTTTCCAATCCAGATCAAAAAAATATTAAAATTGGTAAAGCCGGTAGAACTAGGTGGAAAGGTCAAAGACCTCAATCAAGAGGTGTTGTAATGAATCCTGTAGATCACCCTCACGGTGGTGGAGAAGGAAAAACTTCAGGTGGAAGAAACCCTGTTTCTCCTTGGGGCCAATCTGCCAAAGGTTTAAAAACTAGAAGACCTCAAAGAAGTGATAAAATGATAATTTCAAGAAGGAAAAAGAGAAAATAATTATGGCTAGAGCTGTTTGGAAAGGACCTTTTGTGCACCCGAGTTTATTAAAAAAAATTGATAAAATTAAGTCTGGTGAGCCAAAAAGACCTATTAAAACTTGGTCAAGGAACTCAACAGTAATTCCTGATTTTGTAGGTTATAGTTTTTTAATACACAACGGTAAATCATTTATACCAATAACTATTTCTGAGGAAATGGTTGGTCACAAACTAGGTGAATTTGCAGCTACTAGGACATTTAGAGGACACACGCCTGCTGATAAAAAAGCAGCGCCAGCAACAGCTGCAAAACCGAAACCAGGAGGATCAGTTGGAAAAAAATAGTATTTCAGTTAGAGCAGTAAATAAAAATGTTAGATCAAGCACACGTAAAATAGCTCTAATCCTTGATTTTATAAAAGGAAAAAAAGCTGATGTTGCAATTAGAGACCTTGAATTTACAAGAAAAAGAATAGCACACGATGTTAAAAAAACAGTGCAATCTGCTATTGCTAATGCTGAAAATAATTACCAATACGATATTGACAGTCTCTATATAAAAGAAGCATATGTAGGTAAGTCGATTGTTATGAAAAGATTTCGACCACGAGCAAAAGGGAGAGCTAGTGCTATTAAAAAACCTTTTAGTAGAATTACAATTGTTTTAGGTGAAAAAAAGCTGACAAAGAAAGAGATCAAGACAGATACTAAAAAAGAAATTAAGAAAGAATCTATAAAGGAGATTACAAAAGAGGTTAAAAAATAATTATGGGACAAAAAATTAATCCAATAGCATTTAGACTAGGAGTTAACAGGGGCTGGGATTCAATTTGGTTTGCTAAAAAAAAAGAATTTGGAAAATATTTAATAGAAGACTTTAAAATTAGAAAATATATTCAAAAAAATATATTAAATTCAGGTGTGTCTGATATTATTATTGAAAGATCAGGCAAAAAACTAATTGTTTCAATACATACTTCAAGACCCGGTTTTGTAATTGGAAAAAAAGGTGCTGATATAGAAAAAATTAAATCTAACGTCCTTAAAATTTCAACAGACAGTGAGATAACGATAAATATTAAAGAGATTAAAAAGCCAGAAATGAACTCTTACCTAGTAGCTGAAAATATTGCTACACAACTTGTAAAAAGAATTGCCTACAGAAGAGCTGTAAAAAGAGGAATTCAGTCAGCAATGAGACTTGGCGCTCTAGGCATCAAAGTAATGGTAAGCGGTAGACTGTCAGGTATAGAAATTGCTAGAACCGAGTGGGAAAGAGAAGGAAGTATACCGTCACACACTTTAAGAGCAAATATTGATTATGGAACCGCTGAAGCCTTAACTACATACGGAATTATAGGAATAAAAGTTTGGATATACAAAGGTCAATTGTTTGACAAAGACGTTGAACTTGAAAAAAAAGAAAGAGCTAAAAATAAAAATGCTACAGCCAGTTAGAACTAAATATAGAAAAGCCTTTAAGGGTAGAATTCATGGAAAAGCAACTAGAGCTGCTATTTTAAACTATGGTTCTTATGGATTAAAAGCTCTCGAACCAGAAAGAATTATTGGGAAGCAAATAGAAGCAGCCAGAGTTGCTTTGACTAGATACATGAAAAGAACTGGAAGAGTTTGGACGAGAATATTTCCAAACATTCCTGTTTCGAAGAAACCAACAGAAGTAAGAATGGGTAAAGGTAAAGGCAACATTGAATATTATGCATGCAGAGTTAAACCTGGAAGAATTATTTTTGAAGTTGACGGTGTAACAGAAGAAATTGCTAAAATTGCTTTATATAAAGCATCTGCAAAATTACCAATTAAAACTAAATTTATTAAAAGATAAAAATGGCTAAAGATAAAAAAAAAGATCAAAAATTAACTGGAGAACAGGCTGTTAAAAAAATTCAAACTTTAAAAAAAGATTTATTTAATATTAGGTTTAAAAAAATTAATGGTCAAGTTGAGAATCCAGCTCAATATAGTGAAATAAAAAAAAGTATAGCAAGATTATATACAACAATAAATGCAAAGGTTACTAAATGAGTAAAAGAGTATTAAAAGGAAAAGTTGTTAGTACAAAGAGCAATAAAACTATTGTTGTACAGGTAGTGAGAAAATTTCAACATCCATTTTATGGTAAAGTTATCTCAAGAACAAAAAAATATCATGCCCACGATGAAAACAATAAATTTAAAGAAGGTGATAGCGTGGAAATTATTGAGTGTGCTCCAATTTCTAAGAAAAAAACCTGGGAGGTAGCAAAAAAATGATTCAAAACCATACTGAATTAATGGTAGCAGATAATACAGGCGCTAAAAGAGTAGAGTGTATAAAGGTTCTCGGTGGATCAAAAAGAAGATACGCAGGTGTCGGAGACTTAATAGTGATAACAGTTAAAGACGCCATACCAAAAGGAAAAGTAAAAAAAGGAACTGTACATAGAGCCGTGGTAGTAAGAACTAAAAAAGAAATTTTTAGAGACGATGGATCAAAAATACAATTTGATAATAATGCCGTTGTTTTGACAGATGAAAAAGGAGAGCCAATCGGAACCAGAATATTTGGTCCAGTTACACGAGAATTAAGAGCAGCGGGTCATACAAAAATTATATCTTTAGCACCGGAGGTAATCTAAACATGAAAATAAAAATGGGAAATCAAGTGAAGATTATTACTGGAAAAGACAAAGGTAAAACAGGAGAAGTAATTGAAATTAATCGAAAATCTAATTTAGTTAAGGTTAAAGCTATTAATCTGATTAAAAAACATCAAAAACCAACCAAAGAAAATAAAGGTGGAATTATTTCAAAAGAGAGCTTTATTCATTATTCAAATATTAAAAATTTAGACACAAAAAAAGAAACGGTAAAAAAATAAAATATGATACCTAGATTAAAAAACATTTATAACAAAGAGATTTTACCAAAACTAATGGCAAAATTGAATTATAAAAACAAACATCAAGCTCCAAGAGTAGTTAAAGTTGTATTAAATGTTGGTCTTGGTGAAGATGCTACTGACTCAAAAAAAGTCAAATCTTGTCAGGATGACATAACTTCAATTTCTGGTCAAAAAGCCATTGTTACAAAATTCAGAAAATCTATTGCTAATTTTAAAACAAGAAAAGGTTTTGCGGCTGGTGTTAAAGTTACATTAAGATCTACAAAAATGTACGAATTTATAGATAGACTTGTAAATATAGCCCTTCCTAGAATTAAAGATTTTAGAGGATTAAATGAAAATGCTATTGATAAGTTTGGTAATTATAGTTTTGGAATAAAAGAGCATATTATTTTTCCAGAAGTAAACTTTGATAAAGTTGATAAAATTAGAGGAATGGATATCACTATAGTTTGCAGCAGTAAATCTAAAGAAGCTACACTTGAATTATTAAAAGAACTTAATTTTCCGTTAACCAATACAAAAAAGAATAACTAGATATGGCTAAAACAAGCGCGATACAAAAAAACCTTAAAAGAATAAAGCTTACGGCTAAATACCTAAAGAAGAGAACTGAGTTAAAAAAAATTATTAAAAATAAAGAATTATCTTTATCAGATAGGTTTGCAGCGCAATTAAAATTAAGCAAGCTCCCGAGAAATTCTTCGAAAATAAGAGTTGTTAACCGATGTGAAATAACAGGAAGACCACACGGAGTTTATAGGAAACTAAAAATGTCAAGAATAGCATTAAGAGAATTTGCTTCTTCTGGAAAAATTCCAGGCATGACTAAATCAAGTTGGTAAGGAAAAAAATATGACTTTAATGGATCCGATAGGAGATATGTTTACACGAATTAGAAACGGTCAATTGAGACTGTTGCCTAAAGTTGAGATGCCTTCATCAAACTTTAGATTAAAAATTTTGGAAGTTCTTAAAATAGAGGGTTTTATTGCTAGTTACCATATCGAAAAAAAAGAAAACAACAAAGTTTCTTTATTTGTAGACTTAAAGTACTATGAAGGAAGTCCGGTAATTAGAGAAATTAAAAGAGTTTCTAAACCGGGTAGAAGAGTTTACTCTAGCGCAACAAGTATACCTAGAATTCAAAATGGTTTAGGACTAGCAATCATTTCAACAAATAAAGGAATAATGTCTGATATCGAAGCAAGAAAAAATAATATTGGTGGTGAGATTATTTGTAGAGTATTTTAATGTCTAAAATTGGAAAAAAAAATATAATTGTGCCTAAAGAAGCATCTGTTAAATCTGAAAACGGAACAGTAACTGTGACTGGGCCTAAAGGGACAAAAACTTTATCTATAAATGATAAAATATTTTCAATGACAATGAATGAAAAAAATGAATTTAACATCAAGCCCTTAGCAAAAGATCTGGACACAAGAACCAGTGTCATGTGGGGTACCTACAGAAGTTTAATTAATAATGCTGTCTTAGGTGTGTCCATAGGACATATAAAAATATTAGACATTACGGGAGTAGGCTTTAGAGCGAATTTGAAAGGTGATACGCTGAATCTTCAACTAGGATTTAGTCATGACATTAACTTTAAGATTCCGAAGGAAGTTAAAATGGTGGTAGAAAAGCAAACTACAATAACTATTACAGGTGTAGATAAAGAATTAGTTTCAAAAGTTGCTTCTGATATTAAGGCTCTAAAACCAGTAGAGCCGTATAAGGGTAAAGGTATCAAAGAAAGAGGCCAATTTGTACTTAGAAAAGAAGGTAAGAAAAAATAACATGAAAAAATTAAATAATTCAAAAAAAAGAGCTCTTAGAACTAGAAAAAAAATAAAAAGTGTATCTACAAATAGATACAGAATATCTATTTTTAAGTCTTTAAAAAATATTTCCGCACAAATAATAGACGATAAAGAAAAAAAAACATTAGTATCAGTTTCATCAACTGAAAAAGTAATTAAAGCAAACAAAAAAAAGAAGAGTGAAACCTCAACTCTAACAGGTGAAATATTAGCAAAAAGAGCAGTAGAAAAAAAAATTACTAAAGTTTATTTTGATCGTGGTTCTTACAAATATCATGGACGTATAAAATTGTTTGCAGACTCACTAAGAAAGAATGGATTGGAGTTTTAAATGGCTGAATGGAAAAAGAAAGTTAGCGAATACAAAGAAAGATTAGTAGCAATTAATAGAATTACTAAGGTTGTCAAAGGCGGAAGAAGATTTGGTTTTGCCGCTTTAGTAGTTGTTGGCAATGAAAAAGGTTCAATTGGAGTAGGAGCTGGAAAATCAAAACAAGTTCCTAATGCTATTAAAAAAGCTACGCAGGATGCCACTAGAAACTTAGTGAAAATTTCTCTAAAAGATGGAAGAACACTACATCATGATGTTAAAGGTAGAAACGGATCAGGTAAAGTCATAATGCGTTCTGCACCAGCCGGAACAGGTATTATTGCCGGTGGCCCTATAAGAGCAGTTTGTGATGTTCTTGGCATTCAAGATATTGTTGCAAAATCTGTCGGCTCTGCAAATCCTCACAACGTAGTAAAGGCATCTGTTACAGCTTTACTTTCTCAAGCTTCACCAAAATTACTTTCAGCAATGAGAGGAAAAAAAATATCAGAAATAGTTTCTAAAAGAGAAAACACAAAATGAAATTAAATAATTTAGTTAAAACTAACAGTAAAAAAATTAGACCTGGGCGTGGTATTGGTTCTGGTAAAGGCAAAACAGGTGGACGAGGTGTAAAAGGTCAAAAATCTAGATCTGGTGTTGCCATTAATGCTTTTGAAGGAGGACAAACACCTCTATATAGAAGGTTGCCAAAAAGAGGATTTAAGTCTTTTGCCCCAGATAACACTGCTACCATAAACCTTTCAGGCCTACAAAAGTTTCACGATAATAAAAGAATTGATCTTAACACTCCAATTGACCTCAAGCAATTGCAAGCCAAAAAAATAATTAATAAAAAATATTTTAAATTAAAAATATTAGGTGATGGTGAGTTAAAAAATAAAACTAATATCACAGCAAACTTTGCTTCCAAACAAGCTTTAGCTAAAATAGAAAAAGCTGGCGGTACTATTACCATTCTTAAAAAATTCATAAAGAATCAAGCGCGCACTAAAACAAAAAAAGATGGCGCTTCTCTAGAAGTTCTAAAAAAATAAAATAATAATGTCTAACGAAAATTTAAATCAAGGTGCGTTTGCAAAAGCCAATGATCTGAAAAGTAGAATTTTTTTTACTATTGGTATTTTAATTGTTTATAGATTAGGTACATATGTGCCTTTAGCAGGGATCGATCCGCTAGCACTAACTCAAGTAATGAGTGACAGCCAAAAAGGCTTACTAGGCATGTTTAATATTTTTTCTGGTGGCGCTGTTACCCGTATGGCTATTTTTGCCTTAGGCATTATGCCATACATATCTTCTTCCATAATAATTCAACTTTTAACAGGCGTTTCAGATTATTTTAAAAGCTTAAAAGAACAAGGGGAAATAGGTAGAAAAAAAATAACTCAATTAACTAGATATGGGACTGTATTTATAGCGTGTCTTCAGGGCTATGGAGTATCAGTAGGTTTAGAAAATGCAGGTTCTTTAGTTCTCGATCCTGGGATGTCGTTTAGATTAACTACTACCATATCATTAGTTGCAGGTACTACTTTTTTAATGTGGCTTGGAGAACAAATCACACTAAGAGGTGTAGGTAATGGAATTTCATTAATAATCTTTTCTGGAATAGTCGCTGAAATACCAAGAGCTCTGGCTTCAACTTTTGAGCTAGGACGCACCGGGGCACTTTCAGCTACGTTAATTGTAATTATTTTTATATTAATAATCTTTACAGTGCTTTTCATAGTTTTTTTTGAAAGAGCCATGCGAAAAATATTAATTAATTATCCAAAAAGACAAGTAGGAAATAAAGTTTATGGTGGCGACTCTTCTCATTTACCACTTAAAATAAACACAGCCGGTGTTATACCTGCAATTTTTGCTTCTGCACTGCTGTTATTACCTGTAACTTTAACTAATTTTGGTTTTTCTAATTCAGATACTTTTTTAAATATCTCTTCAATGTTTACGCAGGGTCAGCCTCTTTATATGCTGCTTTATGCATCTGGAATTATTTTCTTTTGTTTTTTTTATACATCAATAGTTTTTAACCCTAAAGAAACAGCTGAAAATTTAAGAAAATATGGCGGATATATTCCCGGTATACGACCCGGTGAAAGATCAGCGGAATATATTGAAACTATACTTAATAGATTAACCACTATAGGTGCAATCTATTTAACATTTGTTTGTTTACTTCCTGAATTTTTAATTTCAAAATATCCAATACCCTTTTATTTAGGTGGTACATCAATTTTAATAGTTGTTGTTGTAGCAATGGACACTGTTACACAAGTGCAGACTCGACTAATGAGTTCTCAGTATGAATCATTAATTAAAAAAACTAAATTTGGTAAATAAATAAGCTTAAGATGAATGTCGTTATATTTGGACCACCTGGTGCAGGCAAGGGCACCCAGTCAGAGTTCATAGTAAAAAAATTTAATCTCTTTAAATTATCTACTGGGGATTTATTAAGAGAAGAAATAAAAAAAAAAACTTCTTTTGGATTAAAAATAACCTCAATCGTTAATTCTGGTTCGCTAGTTTCGGACACCATTATAAATAGTTTGATTGAAAATATTGTGTCAAATAAAAATTATAAAAAAAAGATAATTTTTGATGGCTATCCTAGAAATTTAGCTCAAGCTGAAAATTTAACTAAACTACTATTAAAGCACGATCAAGAAATCAATATCGTTATAAGATTAAAAGTTTCTTTAGACGTTATTATAAAAAGAATTACTGGCAGAATTATTTGCTCTAAATGTGGAAAAACATATAACAAGTTCTTCAATCCACCTGTAGAAGATGATAACGCATGTAAAAAAGAATTTTTACAAACAAGAGCAGACGACAACGTTGATGTAGCCATAAAAAGATTTGAAACTTATGAAAAATCGACTGAACCAGTTTTGGAATACTACAAAAAAATGAATTTAGTTAAGGATATAAATGGTGAATCAAATATTGAGACTATTTGCAGCAAAATAGAAGGTTATTTGAGCTTTATAGAGGGTTGACTTTGAAAAATAACGCCATATAAATACAATTTTTAAAACTTATACTCAATAAACTATGGCCCGAATAGCCGGAATTAACATTCCTCCGAATAAAATTGTAAGCATAGGTCTAACTTATATTCATGGAATAGGCCTACACAGTTCAAAAAACATTTGCGATAAACTTAGCATTGGACAAGATGTTAGAATAAATAATTTAACAGAAGATCAGGTTCTTAAAATTACAGAATACATCAACACTAATCATAAAGTTGAGGGTGACTTAAGAAGAGAAGTATCTTTGAACATTAAAAGATTAGTTGATTTAGTAACTTATAGAGGAACACGACATAAAAAAAAATTGCCAGTCAGAGGACAAAGAACTCATAGTAATGCTCGTACAAGAAAAGGTAAAGCAATAGCAATAGCAGGAAAAAAACTTACACCGCAAAAATAAAAAGCTAAATTATGAATAAAAAAATTGTTGAAAAAAAAGAACTTAAGCCAACAAAAGCTGAGAGTGTTAAAAAAGATAAAGTTTCTACATTTAAAAAAAAGAAAAAAGTTAAAAGAAATATAACGTCAGGCATAGCATATGTTTCCTCAACCTTTAATAACACGATTATTTCTATAGCTGATGAAAGTGGAAATGTAATTGCTTGGTCTTCAGCTGGTGCGAAAGGTTTTAAGGGGTCTAGAAAATCTACGCCTTATGCTGCACAAGTCGCTGCCGATGATGCCGGTGGTAAAGCTTACGAGCAAGGTTTAAGAAATCTATCTGTAGAAGTAAAAGGCCCAGGCTCTGGAAGAGAAACCGCTTTAAGAGCTTTTCAATCAAAGGGATTTAAAATTATGTCAATTAAAGACACAACACCTATGCCGCATAACGGCACAAGGCCACCCAAAAGAAGGAGAGTATAATGCAAACATCAAATAATATTATAGACAGTAATTGGAAGGCTTTAATAAAACCAAATAAATTAGAAATTACTAGCAATGAAGATAAATCTTTTGCTTCTGTAGTAGCAGAACCACTAGAAAAAGGTTTCGGTCAAACACTGGGAAATGCTTTGAGAAGAATTTTACTTTCATCGGTACAAGGAGCAGCTGTTACAGCAATTCAAATTGATGGTGTGTTACATGAATTTTCTTCTATAAAAGGTGTACGTGAAGATGTTACTGATATTGTTTTAAATGTAAAAGCCTTATCAATTAAGTCTGCTGTAAATTCTCCAAAAAAAATTATACTAGACATTAAAGGTCCAAAAGAAGTAAAAGCCAAAGACATAGTTTTACCTTCAGAAATAGAAATATTAAATCCAGAACAGGTTATCTGTAACTTAGATGAAAAAACAAATTTTCATATGGAATTAATAGTCAACACAGGAAAAGGGTATGTGCCCTCTACAAAAAATAAAGGTGAAGATAGTCCACTCGGATTAATATCTGTAGATTCTTTATTCAGCCCAGTAAAAAAAGTGTCTTACACTGTTGAAAATACTAGAGCTGGTAGTAGTTTAGATTACGACAAATTATTGATGAACATAGAAACAAATGGTACGGTAAATGCTGAAGATGCTATCGCTTATGCAGCAAGAATTTTTCAAGATCAATTATCAATGTTTGTTAATTTTGACGATCCAAAAGAAGTTGTTCAAGAAGCAAAATCTACCGAACCTGAATTTAATAAGAATCTATTAAAAAGAGTTGAGGAACTAGAACTTTCAGTTAGATCAATGAATTGCTTAAAAAATGACAATATAATCTATATTGGTGATTTAGTCCAAAAAACTGAACCGGAAATGTTAAGAACCCCCAACTTTGGAAGAAAATCTTTAAACGAGATTAAAGAAGTTTTAAATACTATGTCTTTGTATTTAGGCATGGAAATACCAAATTGGCCACCAGATAATATTGCAGAAATGTCAAAAAAATTGGAAGAAAACAATTATTAAATAATGAGACACGGTTTAGGACATAGAAAATTAAACAGAACAGCAGAGCACAGAAAAGCATTGTTTCAAAATATGCTTAATTCATTAATTAAATATGAACAAATAACTACAACACTACCTAAAGCTAAGGAGCTCAAACCCTTAATAGACAAAGTGATCACTATTGGAAAAAAAAATAATTTAAGCAATAAAAAAAGATTGTTCTCTAAATTGCAAGATAAGAGTTCTGTTGGAAAAGTTTTTGACGTACTTTCTTCTAGATATAAAGAAAGACAAGGTGGTTACTCAAGAGTTTTAAAAGCAGGTTTTAGATATGGCGACGACTCTCCTATGGCAATTATCGAATTAGTAGACAGAAATGTAGAAGCTAAAAAAATCGATAAGCCTAAAAAAGTTGAAACTAAGGAAAAAGATGCTGCACAAGTTGCGGCGACTAAATAATTTCCTTTAGACACTTCTCTTATGGTTAAAAAGTTTGAAGTAGATAAAAGTTTCCATAACACACGTTTTGATCGCTGGTTTAAAAACAATGTGTTGGATATACCTCAAGGCCTAATAGAAAAAATCATTAGAAAAAATCAAGCAAAGGTTAATGGAAAAAAAACCAAAAGTTCTTACCGTGTAAAGGAAGATGATATTATTGAAATCTTTAACATTGATAAAATTAAAAAAACTGAAAAAAACTTAATCACACAATATATACCCTCACCAACAGAAAGAGATAAATATGATAATTTTATTATAGAAAATAATGATAATTTTATTGTTATAAATAAACCTGCTGGTATTGCCGTTCAATCAGGCACAAAATCTTTTAAAAATGTTGTCGACACCTTAAGGGAAACTAAATATTTTGAAGACACAAAACCTTATATTGTTCATAGACTAGATAAAGAAACTTCTGGTATTTTAATAGTTGCAAAGACTAGAGAATATGCACAATTATTTACTTCTTTGTTTCGTATAAGAAAAATTCACAAAACTTACTTAGCTGTTGTTTACGGAGAAGTTTCTAAAGAAATTAAAGTATTAGAAGATAATTTAGTTTTATATGAAAAAGAAAGAAAAATTATTCAAAAAGCGACCTCATACATTAAGATTTTAAAAAATAATTCAGAATATTCTCTTCTTGAGTTAAGACCTATAACAGGAAGAAAACATCAACTTAGAAAACAATTGTATAATATAGGTAATTCAATAATTGGTGACGATAAGTATTATGTAAAAAGAGGTAAAGATTTTATAAAAAGTAAAAATTTAATGCTACACGCTTATGAGATAAAATTTATGATTAATAATGTAAAATATAATTTTACTGCAGATTTTAATAAAGAATTTAAAGAATTTTTGGTGAAGAAAGATCTAAATATTTTTTAAATTTTTAGTAAAAACTCTTTTTAAATTTTCTTCTATATTTAATAGTCTTTTGCCGCTCTCTATTGCAACCGAAGTAATTTTGCTATTATCGAGCCCACACGGAATTATTTGCTTATATGCATCTAGATTGTTACTTATATTTATCGAACAGCCATGATATGCAATCCATTGAGTCACTCTGATACCGATAGCTGCAATTTTTTTATCTCCAACCCAAATTCCTATATTTTTCTTGTCAGCTTGACTTTTGATATTATATATTTTCAGAAAGTCAATAATACTATTTTCAATTTGTTCGACTAAATTTTTAACATCTTTTTTTTTATTATTTAAATTTAAAACAAAATAAACTATTTTTTGTCCTGGGTTGTGTAGAGTTATTTTGCCACCTCTATTAGTTTCAATAATTTTAATTTTTTTATCTAAAATTTCATTTTTTTTTGACCTAATACCTGCTGTAAAGGTCAATGGGTGCTCTAATATCCACAATAAGTCTTTACCTTTTTGTTTTTTAAGTAAATTTACTCGTTTTCTCATAAATCTAAATGATGATTTATAAGGGATTAATTTTCTACTTATCTTAACTTCTAAAGTCATTTTAAATTGAATTTTATCATTAGATCAACTAATAGTCTCACAAATAATGTAATTGGAGTTTTTATGAGTCTTATAAAATCGATAGGTAACAAAAAAGTCAACTTCGATTTTAATAAAAATTTTATTACAACTTTTAGTGATAAAATTAATATTAGTGATCTCAATTTTATAAATCAAACTTTAAAAGATCTACATCCGTCAGATGTTGCAAATTTAATAGAAAATTTACCACAAGAAACACGTGTTAAATTAATTGAAATAGAGTCATTTAATATAGCTCCTGAAATTTTTATTGAATTTAACGAATCTATTCAAGGAGAAGTTTTGCAATTACTATCAATAGATTCAGTTTCGAATATAGTTAAAAGATTAGAATCTGATGACGCTGTAGCAATTTTAGAAAACCTTGATTTAGATAAAAAAAATTTAATTTTAGAAAAATTACCACCAAAAGATCGATTTCTTTTAGAAGAGGGACTTAGCTACCCCGAGGATTCAGCTGCACGAATAATGCAGCGTGAATTCACAGCTATACCAAGTGATTGGACTGTAGGGCAAACAATTGATTATTTGAGAGAGAGCAAAGACTTGCCACAAGAGTTTTTAGAAATATTTATTGTTGATAATGATTTCAAACCTGTTGGTATAGTACCTTCTTCTAGGGTCTTAAGAACATCAAGAGATTCTAAAATGAATTTAATAATGAGAGAAATGCCAGTTCTAATATCTGTTAATATGGACAAAGAAGAAGTTGGTCATGCTTTTGAAAATTACAATCTACTTTCTGCTGGTGTTGTTAATAAAGACAATAAGTTAGTAGGTATGATCACTGCTGACGATGTTGTTACTGTTGTTCAAGAAGAAGCCGAAGAAGATGTTCTAAGATTAGCAGGTGTAGGAGATGAAGAAATCACTGATACAGTCTTAGTAAAAACTAAAAGAAGATTTAATTGGTTATTAGTAAATCTAGCAACAGCATTATTGGCATCATGGGTGATTAGTATTTTTGGAGCAGAAATTGAAAAAGTTGTCGCCTTAGCTTTTTTAATGCCGATCGTTGCGTCTATGGGTGGCAACGCTGGTATGCAGACTCTTGCAGTTACAATTAGAGCAATCGCAACCAAAGAATTATCTAGTAGTAATATAAATAAAATAATTGGTAAAGAATTTTTGATAGGTGTCTTAAACGGAATAATCTTTGCAATTATTACTGCCGGAATTATACAGTTATGGTTTAAACAAGTGGATCTTTCTATAATTATTGCAGCGTCAATGATTTTAAATATGATTGTTGCCGGTCTATTTGGAATTTTAATACCTGTTACTTTAAAAAGAATGAATATAGATCCTGCATTGGCGTCGAGTGTTTTTGTAACTACCGTTACTGATGTTATTGGTTTTTTATCTTTTTTAGGAATCGGTTCTTTGGTTTTTCTATAGATTGTCAATTAATCTTACCTCACCAATATAGTAAGCTATAAAGATATTGAACTTATTTTTTTCATTTTTGCAATATTCAAGCTTACCAAGACTTAAACATTCAATATAATCAATTTTGTCAGCTCCTAATTGCATTAGCTTGTCTATAATTACTAATTTATCTTTGTTTAAAATACTTTTTAATATCAATCTTTTATTTTTTTTTAAATAAAAGTAAATTTTTCCCGCTTTTATAATTTGATGTTTTTTAAGCTTAGTATTCCTTGAAGATAAAGCTAATCCATTTTCTTTCCTAATTGTTGGACATTCAATTATATTCGTTTTAATTTTTCTCTTAGTTATATGCATTTTAATTATAGATAGTTGCTGTAAATCTTTCACACCTAAATAAATTGATTTTGGTTTTATAATTTCTAAAAATCTATTGACCACATTAACAACAGCTTTAAAATGATTAGGTCTAGATTTACCACAAAGTTTTTTGGAAAATTTATTTAAATATATAGGTATTTTAGTTTTAAAAGAATATATATCTTTATTACTTGGAAGATAAAGGTAATTAATTTTTTTTTTTGTTAAAACAATAATATCTTTACTGTAATTTTTCGGATATTTATTAAAATCTTTTTTTGAGTCAAACTGTTTAGGGTTTACGTATATAGAAACTAAAACTTGTTTTGATTCTTTTTTAGCTCTGTTTATTAAACTTAAATGCCCTTTGTGTAGTGTCCCCATCGTAGGAACAAATGCCAGGTCTTTAAGTCCTGAGATCTCTTTAATTAAAGTATTTTTATTTCTAAATATTTTCATTTGTAATAATGGAAATTTAAAAGTAAAAGAAACTAATGTTAAGACAAGCAATAATTCCTTTAGCTGGGTTAGGTACAAGGCTCTTACCACTTTCTAGCATCACACCTAAGGAACTGCTGCCTATAAATGGTAAATCTAATTTAGAGCACATACTTGATGAGTGTATAGACGCAGGTGTTAAAGAGTTTATTTTTATCATATCAAAAAAGAAAGAAAGTATAAAAAAATATTTTTTTAATGATCAATTTTATAAATCTATATTAGCAAAAAAAAAAGACAAAAGAATTCTTGAAACGTTTAATAGGCTAAAAAAGTATCAAAAAATGATAAAATTTGTTTATCAGAATAAACCCAGAGGAACCGGCGATGCAATTTTAAAATGTAAAAGACTTATTACATCCTCTCATTTTCTTATGCTTTTTCCAGATGATCTAATAATAAAAAAAAATTGTTCAAAAGAAATGATTTTACTTCATAAAAAAACGAAAGGTTCAATTATTGCTACTAAGACAGTTAAAAAAGAAACAGTTACCAGGTGGGGAATTCTTTCAATTAAAAATAAAAGAAAAAACTACTTTACAATTAAAGATGTTGTGGAAAAGCCTAGTGTAAAACTGGCACCCTCAAATTTTGCCATTATTGGACGCTATATTTTACCAAAAATAATTATGAAAAAATTAAAAAAATTAAAACCAGGTCAAGGTGGTGAAATTCATATCACCGATGCTATTAAACAATTAATTGCTGACGGTGAAAATTTCTATGGGAACATATTCAAAGGTAAATATTTAGACTGCGGAACCTTAAGTGGTTATATAAAATCAACTATAGAAATTTCTAAGGAAATAAAAAAATGAAATTGTGTATGATAGGGACAGGTTACGTTGGTCTAGTAAGCGGAACTTGTTTTGCTGATATAGGACATACTGTTTATTGTGTCGACAAAGATATAAATAAAATTGAAAAATTAAATTCTGGCCAATCACCTATTTACGAACCTGGCTTAGATGAGTTGATAAAAGAAAATTACCGTGCAAAGCGATTATTTTTTACTACTAATATTTCTGAGGCATTAAGCAAATCAGATATTATTTTTATTTGCGTAGGCACCCCAAATAAAAAAAACTCTTTATCTGTTGACCTTAGTTACGTTTTTAAAGCTGCAAAAGAAATTTCAAAATTTTCAAAAAATAAAAAGATTATAGTTACTAAGTCAACAGTTCCAGTAGGAACTGGTGATCAGATAGAAAAAAATTTAAAAAATTTAAAAAATTTTACTGTAATTTCGAACCCTGAATTTTTAAGGGAAGGCGATGCGATCAGAGACTTTAGGTATCCGGATAGAATAATTGTAGGATCAAACTCGCAATATGCTTTTAAAATAATGAAAAATTTATATGCAC
>Ga0307986_10000959_pt1 | contig 21318 bp, 35 predicted proteins | sample EllFjometageno82_FD_203170 | JGI IMG/M metagenome (GOLD analysis project Ga0307986, IMG submission 203170) | Marine microbial communities from Ellis Fjord, Antarctic Ocean - #82 | ecosystem: Environmental > Aquatic > Marine > Unclassified | place: Southern Ocean | collected 2014-10-09
TTCCTCCATCACTTCAAGATTTTGTTCTAATGTTTCAACCATATCAGGACGTTCAATCATAACATCATAAATCATATCATCATCCTTAGTAGTAAATTGAATTACTGGAATTATTTTACGTTTGGTTTTGATGTTTTTAAGTGCAGTATCTACTATTACTTCAGATATAAATTTATTACCTCCAGCAAAGGCCTCGTTTAATTCCTCAGTAGTATTGAATTCTAAAGTATGTTTAAATTTCATATTTTATATTTATTTATACGTGAATATACGAAGTACATATGGGGTATCCTAGTTTTTAATGCATTATTTTAGAAATTATCTAAAAAATTACCTTTTAAGGGTTTACCTTTTAATTTTTGGTATTTCTCATCAGCCTTTAAGGTTTTAGTTGCTAATCTTTCTAAATGCTTTGATTTTTGGATGTCGTAGTCATCCATCAATTCTTTATGTTTTTTATTTTTCATTTGTTATTTTTATATCATCTTCTATAAACCCAGTCTGTACTTCTTCCGGTACCCATCTTGCGTTAAACGAAATGAATGGGAGTACGATTTTTAAATCTGCCCAACCCCAATCTTCCATTTATATTCTACTTACGTATTGATTTAAATCATCTCCGTCATCGTCATCTAACCCTAATTCTTTTAGACGTTGCAAATGGTAGTCATCTACTTCCCATTCAATCTTATCAGTTGTACCAAAATGTTCAGCTCCAGTTTCAATTTGTTTTACCTCTTTAGCGTTAAATATATCCCCAACTTGGAGGTAATAATGATTGTAACATAATAGCTGGACATTATCTAAATTGTAGTTGTTGGTGTTTTTATCTTTAAAATGTAATAGTAATGGAATTTTATAATCTAATACTCTACGTTCCTTAAATTTACATACAGCACATTCTTCTTGTATATAGCCTTGTTCTATTAAGGCGTACTTAAGTTTATTTGGGTTAAAAGATGAAGCTGCTATTCTACCTTCTATTATTTCAAGCATATGGGGCATCTTTTTAGGGCCCTTTAAAAATTTTGGGACACCTACACCTGCTTGGTTTTTATGAGATTCAAACAATTTATATAACTTAGCATACCTTTTATAGTGTTGGTAAGATACGTGTAAGTATCTTGCTGCCGCCATATTAGATAAGGTTCTAGCTTGAGCCCCTTCAATTTGTTCTTTAGATAAAGGTTTTGGTCTCATTATTTTTCTTTTGAATCTAGTATTTTAAAAGGTCCTTGTAAATTTTTATCATTCTCTATATCAGGTGTTGATTCATTATTAGTTTTGTTTAAACTAGATTCTACATCTTTACTGGATATATAAGATTTATATTCGTTGTCATTCATAATTATAGTTTCAACCCAAGTGTGATCACCTTCTCCCATTAAAACACTAATTCCTTTTTTGGCTTCATCCCCCATACCTGATTCTGAGCATTTGACGCAGAAAGTATAGTTGTATTTAGTTAACCTTAATTCAGGCATATCTTCACCACAAGTTCGACAAGGTATCATTTTTATATTCATATTTTTGTTTTATAATGTGTCATAATATTTATTTTGCTTTTCTTGACGTTTAATATCTTTAGGGTGATATAAAGCTAATTCTTCTTGAGAAGGTAAAAAAGCATATTCTTTATAACCATCTAATACTTCATGAACCTTATTCTTCCATTTGATTTCTGGTTTATTTTTCCAAATACGTCCTTGATAATCAGGCCAATTTACCCATCCTTTATCGTTTACATTCCATCTCCACTTACTAATATGTTCATCTGTTAATCCCTCTACAGTATTAACTCTAGGTACTAAATAAACCTCATTATCTGGATTTGTTTCAAGTATAATTGGGATATTTTGAATTAAAGATTCATTTGGTAATTCGTCAGCATCAATTTGAAAGATATAGTCTCCCTCACAATATTCTGTTAATTTATTTTTCCAATCAGCAAAGTGACCTTTAAAATCTAACCCCCTCCATGTTTGTACATTAGGTAGTTTATTAAACTTTAAAAGGTAACTCAATAATTCAGTATCTCCATTATTCTGGTCAAATAGGATAACTATTTCATCTTGAGGTCTTTTATATTTTAACAGGAATGGAACAAGTTTCTGTATTTCAAGAAACTCATTACATACTGTTATTGCATAACTTATTTTCATGTTTACGCTTCTGGGTTTTGTGGTAATGCCCCAATATAATCAAGAGCTTCTATATAGTCAAGTGGTCCGAAACGTTTTATTGAAGCCATATCGGTTTTGAAGTCCATTTTATGTTCCTTTTTTTCTTCTTCGTTTAGTTTTACAGCTAATACTGCGGACCAAGCCCACTCATCTGCACTTTTCCCTTCAGCGAACACCATACCAAGTTCAGCAATATTTACAGTATTTGGCAACCAAACTAAACCTGTATTTGTGTCTGTTTGTGCTAAGTCTTTATAAATTTCAGGTAATATTTCAAACTGTTCATTATAAAAATCAGTACCCGGGGTCATTAATGTATTAGTCCAAAAACCACAAGATAAACTTAAATATTGAGTTATTTCTTCATTTATTTCTATTTTGTAACATAGATCCCCTCCAGTTAATGGGCAGTTTATAATTTCATCGTATTGCATATTTTATAATTTAGGTGTTGTTAAATTTGGTAGAACTAATTTAGCTTCCGTTGGAAATAATGGAATATTAACATCCAATATTTTATCTACTAACTTTGCCATCTCTTTATAACTAAATTCATTTTTTATTTTATAAGCTTGTCTTTTACCCCCATCTGTATATTTTTTGTAATTAGTGTATACATCATATAGGGCTTTAATCGTTTCCTTAGTATTACATTGAAACCATTGAGATTCAGGTGTTAACCATTTATTAGCTGCACTTGCATGTACTTTTTCTAAACCACCCGGGATTACTTTAGTAAATTCCTTACTAATGAAATCAGTATGACCTGACCAACCAGATGATATTATTGGTTTTTTAGATGTACAAAATTCAGCTAAAGGTCTACCATATCCTTCTCCTTTAGTAAGACTAACCATAGCCTTTACCTTAGGGTGGTTATATAATTCATTCATATCAGAGTCACTTAATGACCCATTTAATACATAAATGTTAGGTAAAGAATCCGTTTTCAAAGTATGTGCTTTTTTTAATTTAGCAATTCTTTCTAAAATAGTTTCCCTACTTATGTAGCTATTTCTTCCTGTTCCTGTTTTTAAAATTAAGGCAGGTTTAATTTTCTTGTTTTTAAAGGTGTCAAAGAAATATTTAACTAGTAAACCTACATTTTTTCTATCATGTCCTAAGTCTCCTTCCATCCAATGTCCCACAAATAAGTAAGCAAATGATTCTTCAATTGAGGATAAATCTAACTTAACTTCTTTACTAGGTAAATGTTTATAAATATCTAAATTTACTCCTTCAAATACAACGTGTACTGGTTTTTCTAACTTAATTATACCTATAGGTTGGTTTGTGTTTTTATCTCTTTTTTCAAATTTAGAGTTATTAAATACTTCTTTACTGTGGTTAGATGAAACCCAGTTCATATCCATTCTATTTAAACCTTCTATCCAATCTGAAGCACATAGAGTACTTTCAATTCCTGCTGTACAACCAATGTTATAGGTTCCTACAGATTGGAATTCATTAGGAATTGTTATCTGCATCCAAATGTCTGGTTTTTTTTCTATCTTAGCTACAACATGAGTTAATAGAAACTCCCATTCCTTTTCATTAGCACAAAAACCAAATGGTGTATCTCCCCATCTTTGGCTTAATAGTTGGACGTCATATTTTTCTGTTTCAATTATAGACTTAACTATATCTCGACTACGTGCTCCATATCCAGAGTAGGTATCGAAAGGGCAACTTATTAAAAAAACTGGTTTGCTCATTAATATGTAATTTTATGGTTTAAATATTTTCCTTTTTGAGTTGTAGCATTTATTATCTCAAACTTTTCCCTTGGTACCCATCTTTCGAATAATTCTTCAAATGCTTCTATTACTCTTAGTGATTGATGATCTTGTGTAAAACCTGCTTCATCACTCATAGCCCACTCTCTACCTTTTAACCCTCTAGAAATTCTTTCATCCTTAGTTAAATTATATACTTCTTTTATTCTCTCACAAGCATCTTCCCAAGAACATCTATCATCATAGATATAAGGTGTTGGGGGAGAACCTTGGATTGAACGTGAAGTTGGGTAAACTGGGAATGCCCATTCACCATGTTTCTTATAAGTACCTTTATGGTTTGAAGGAATTTCAGGTGAGGGTGTAAACCACTCACCATTCTCATCTTCAAATCTCATTTGGTCTTGCATACCCCCTGTTGAGTTAGCAATAATCGGAGTACCAGATAGAATTGCTTCTGTTATTGTTAAACCCCAACCCTCATTAGAAGTTAATAATATTTGAACATCTGCTATGTTATATAAATAATTTAAATGTTCTCTTGATAGTTTACTAGTAGAAAATTTATAACAATCTTCATACCTTTCATCAAATAAATACTCAGCTACTTTTGCTAAATCAGTACCGTGTGGTGATACAATTTCTGTGTGTAAAAGAAGCCTACATTTTAAAGCTTTTTCATAAGGTAAAGAATCAAGGAAAGACCTAAAAGCCATCATAGTATCTGGTATTGATTTTCTACGAATATTTCTAGAATTAAAGAATACAACATATTCTACTTCTTTTCCCCCAAATAGTTGAGATTTAAATTCTTGAACCTTACTAAATTCTATATCACCATCATTAATAGGATAATATGCCTTATGGTCTAAACCGTGGGGGATATATTTAAATACTCTTTTACTATTATCACAGTCCTCTAAAACTAACTTATTAATGTTAACGGTTTGTTTAGAAATACCCATTAGTAAATCACAAGCCTCATAATAGGGTTGGTTATATCTAGGTGCAGGGTAATCATCCCATATGTTAAGATAAGTAATTGGAGCTATTTTCCTTAGCTGATCCTCCATATTAAAGATATGTTGAAAATATCTAGGGTCTGTAAATAACATTATAGCATCCGGCTTCTCAATATTAAATATGTTATTAATCTCTTGACTAGTACCATAGTTTTCTACAGCATATAAAATTACAGATGAATCTTCTATACCTGCTGCTTCATCCGTAGCTTTTGATAAATCTAACCTTTTACCTTTATCTGGGTGTGTAATAGCTCCTGCTACATTTACCCAATTAAAGTGGTGGGAAGTACCTATTATTATTTCTTTAGCGATTGTAGCAACACCTGAGTGTACTCTGATATCATCACACACTAACATAATTTTCTTCCTCTTATCCTTAGGAAGATGTTTAAAACTTTTATTCATGTTATTCCTATTTATAATTCTAAACTAGTTTGATTAGTAATTTGTTTACGAAAATCCTCATCTGTAAGATACAAAAATAAAGCGCGGTCGGCAAGCTTTTGGAAAGAAAACTTTCGTCTTACACATTCTATTTTAAAATTTTCAAATAAATCACTTTTTACTTTAACACTTGTTAGTGTATCTTTTTTCTTATCACTCATAATTGTTGTTTTTATTTCATTATACGTATATAATTATTCTAGTAGATTATACCTTCACCACAATGTTCTTTATCTTCCTTATAGGGACAGAACCTACAATTCCAGGCACTTACTTGTTTTGGGTATTCTTTATCTTTAATGGTTCCACTAGGATTAAAACATTCACTAATAAAATCATTAATAGCCTTTTTAGCTCTACCTAGTTTAATTTTCCCACTTGGTGGAGAAAATGTTTGGACTCTATATGCTTGGTAAGGTGACATTAACTTTTCATCGTCAATATCTAGTACTTTTCGTTTTAATATAAAAAATTCAATTTCAATCTTATCTAATGCTATACCATACTGTTCTGAGAAGTATTGTTTGTATAATAGTAATTGAAATTGTTTGTCTTCATTCTTCTTGTCTTGATCTCTCCAACCACGAGTACTGGTTTTAATATCGATTATCTTGAATGTTTCTGTTGCTTCGTGGTACATGACAACGTCTAAATACCCCATATATAATACGTTATTTAACGCCTTATTTGGCGCAATAACAATTGGTACCTCACAACCTACTAAACTATGCCCACGTTTTGAGAAATATCCACTTCTTTTCTTTTTAAACCAAGCCAAAATACCAATTCCATCATTATAAAATTCCCTCATTTCAGTAGCTGATGAGAAATGTTCGTTTTTATTGGTTTTATATGCCTTTTGGTATTCTGCTAAAAATTGTTCTTGAAATTCATCTTCTAAATCAAGTTTATCAGCATTAGCACCACTTGTTTCATACATTACGTCTAAATAGTGTTGAATTACGGTATGCATAGCTGTCCCAAAAGATAAATGTATTGAAACATTAGGTTTTCTTATCTTATCTTTATACTGAAGTTTCCAACGATGTTGGCATCCTCTGTAGATAGACATTTGGGAATATGATATATTCTTTTGGTATGCGAAGTTAATTGGAGTTGGAGGATTTCCTCTTATTTCCTTAACAATACTTGGTAATTTCTTAGCCATAACCTATTTTTTATTATTTCTTCCACTTATCTCTACCAACTAGTAAACCAATGATGCCGTAGTTAGCAATGTCTATAAAAGTATCTTCCATACCTTCGCCTTGAACATAATTTTTTCCATTAACCAATAAATTTCTTAAACGTGATATTTTATCAGTTAATCTAATGGCTAACCCAGTTAATGAGAATTTCTTATCATCGCTGTTATTAACGATATCTCCGCCTAATGTTATATTATTTAAACCATAGTCTAAATGTTTAGCCGCAAACATAACATACATTTCTTGTTGTATCTTAATAAATTCAACGCTTAAATCTGGGTATTCTTCCTCAAATTTATCTACTGCTGTTTTGTCTGGAATGAAACCACTAAAAGGCATTTTACCGCTTTTAGAATTCATAATTTCTCTATCGCTCATATCTTCGTGTTTTGTAACTGAACTACCCATTCATCATTAATTTTTTAGATGGTGTTTTATAATACAAATTTAGACAAGTAATTCTGTCATCGGCATCAACTAACATTGAAAGTGCTTCCTCAGCATTCTTATAATAATCCTCTGTTGAATGATCACCAATACCAACTCCTTTGTTACCTAATAAATCTAGTGATAGCAATGCTTTAGCTTTATCTGCTTCTGCAGATGTCATAAACATATTGTATAATTCTTTTGTCATTTTAATAATTGTTTAAGTTCTTTCTTTTCTATCCCCATACTTGTCAATATACGAATAATTTCACTGATATCCAATACTTCTATGTATTCTTTTGTTTCTTTTGATGAACACTCCCAATAGTTCCTTAAATATACTATTAATTCAGGGTTTGCCTTTTTTGTCTTTGATTTAACGTATTTATTCCATTTTTGATTTGTTGGAATATACTCTTTGTAAATATTATATATTTCCTTTTTATTTTGAGGTAAAATCGCTTGTGCTTCATTTACTATTTCTAAATAATTAGGATCCATAGATATAAACCTATGTACCATATAGCTATTCCAAATGTCCCAATCCTTTTCGTTAAAAGAGGATACGGGACGTTTGTTATAGTTTATTTCTTTAAGCCAGTCAAAGATGCTATTCATTTAGCAGAGTTCATCTTTAAGTTCTTCCCTTAATTCTACAGGAATACCTTCTCCTAATATTTTATTAGTTGTTGGGTCATAGAATACTGGGATTGGCATTATAGCATCATTATCTGTTCCTGCTATAAATTTTGAAATTCTTCTTAAAATTACCCCTGACATAAAGATGCTACTACCATCCTCGTTTTTAATTCCAGTAGTTGTTTTTAAATCAATTTGAGGTTGTGCTTGTGGTTGTTCCATTTTTTTATTATTTATTATTAATTAAATTTTGAATTAAACTCATTAGGTTGATTTCTTTATCTATTCTAAAATTAGCCTTATATTGGTGGTCGTTTATTAAAATAGCTGCTGTACCCTCTTTTCCAGGTAGAAATTTATCAGCATTATTATAAAAATATTTAAAAGCATCCTCAAAATCGTCAATGTTTGAATCCGCAATCGTTTGTCTAATAACTTTAAATGATGGTTTTGGTTTTAAAAGTTCCACCCCAATAACATCCAAATAGTTAGTAGAAATTGTTAAAGAGTCGTCTAACTCTAACTTCCCGTCTTTACTGCTTGTTTGAATCGTGTTAAGCATTTTACGTAAGTCTGGGTAGTATTGTTTTACAATTATACCAATGGCAGTAGGTTCGTATGTTATCGACTCTTGATCACAAATACTAGCTAAATGGATTGCTATTTCTTTTTTAGTGGGTGGTACTATTTTTAATACTTGACACCTTGATTGTAAAGGATCTATAATACGTTCTACATAATTACAAGTTAGGATAAACCTAGTTGTACGTGAAAACGTTTCTATAATATTTCTAAGGGATGCTTGTGCTTGAATAGTAAGAAAATCGGCTTCATCTAAAATAACTACCTTAATTGGTTCAAATGAGGCTACTGATGCGAAAGTTGCTACTTTATCTCTAATTGTCTCTATACCACGCTCATCAGAAGCGTTAATATACATATAATCACACTTTAGATTTTTGACAATTAATTTTGCTAAAGTAGTTTTTCCAGTTCCTGCTGGGCCAAATAATAGATAATTTTGAATATCGTTTTGTTCTAATTGTTTAGCTATTGATTTTTTTAAGTGAGGATTACCCACATAAGTATCAAGAGTTATAGGTCGATATTTTTCATTAAATAGTGTATTAGAGTCCGAACTCACCATAGATTGAATATTGTTTAATTGGTTCTGGTTTTACTTCTGATTCTGTTGTTGAGATTGCGTATAGTTCACTTTTTAAAGGGGCTAGTAAATAGTCTCCTTTAAATCCTGTTTTTACCATATATGCTTCTAAACAATCAGTTAATGTTTTATGTATAGGTCCGTCTGGTTCGTTTGCAACTAGTCTCCAACGATCTCCTGGTGCTTGTCTTCGAGCAATAAGAATATACTCATTTGTTATTATTTTTTCCATGATGTAAATATACGAAAAATAAATGGGGGAACCTAAATTCCCCCAATAAATTTACTTAGATTCTGCTACAGATGCTTTCTTGTAATCTGTAATTACTCTCTTAATTGCTTGTGCCGCCTTTCTAGCACGTCCTTGACTTGCTTTTGTGGTTCCTACATGCTCTTCTGCTAAAATGTTGAAGTTCTCTTCAATAATTTCAAAAATTTCTTGTTTGTTCATTCTTTTATTTATTTATTAATTATTAATTACTACATCATCCCCCCTGGTAAACTACCAGGTTCTGATGCTTTCTTTTCTTGTGTTAATGTACATTCTGTTAATAATACTGTTCCTGCTACAGAAGAAGCATTTTCTAATGCTAATCTTGTTACTTTAGTTGGATCAATAATACCAGCTTGTTTGAAATCTTCAATTACATCTGTTTTTAGGTTATATGACTCCCAAACTGTGTTTCCTTTAACTATATCACGAGCTAAAATACTAGATTCTGTTTTAGAAATTCCTGCGTTAGTTAAGATTTGTTCAAATGGTTTACCACATGCATCATAAACTATTTGAGCCCCAATACTATCCCCAGTGATTGATTCACGGGCAACTAATAATGCCTTTCCTCCCCCTGGTACAATACCTTCTTCAATAGCTGCCTTTGTAGCATGTAATGCATCATCAACTCTATCTTTTTTCTCTAACATCTCTGTTTCAGTATTACCACCAACATGAACAATAGCTACCCCACCAACAAATTTTGCTAGTCTATTTTGTAGTTGTTCTTTTTCGTAAGGTGATTTTGCCTTATTGATTTGTGTTTGTAATTCTTCAACACGTCCTTCAATATTTTCGATACTTCCTTTACCATCTACTATTGTTGTTTCCTCTTTGGTTACTGTTACATTTCGTGCCTCACCAAACCAATCCCAACTAAATTTATCAAGTTTCATTCCTTTATCTTTACTGAATACTTGACCTCCAGTTGTAACAGCAATGTCTTCTAAAACTAATTTTCTCTTATCTCCAAATTCTGGGGCTTTTACAGCACATACGTTAACTGTCCCTCTCATTTTATTTACTATCAAGGTAGCTAATGCTTCATTATCAATATCTTCAGCGATAATTAATAATGATTTTCCTTGTGATGATACTGCTTCTAAAATTGGTAATAATTCCTTAACAGTATTTAATCTATGATCCATAATTAGGATAGCAGGATTTTCTAAGAAAGCCGACATTGTATTGTTGTCAGTAACAAAATATGGAGATTTAAAACCTCTATCAAATTGCATTCCTTCTACTGTTTCAAGATAAGTATCTCCAGTTTTTGATTCAGCTATATGAACTACACCTTCTAACCCTACTTTATCAATTGCTTGGGCAATTAATTTCCCAGTTTCTGTGTCGTTGTTTGCAGATATTGAAGCAATTTGTTCTAGTTGACCTTCAGCTGATATATCTTCTGCTATGTTTTCTCTTAATGCATTTACAACCTCTTTAGTTGCTCTATCGATTTGTCTTTTAATCTCTACGGCGTTTTTTCCACTATCTAAGTGACTTAAACCTAAAGTAATCATATCGCGTGCTAGCAAAGTTGATGTGGTAGTACCATCACCCACTTTATCGGCTGTTTTAACTGCTGCTTGTCTTATTAATAATGTTCCTAATTCTTCACTAGGATCACTTAGTACAAAAGACTTAGCTACTGTTACACCATCCTTTGTTGATTGTGGTGGTTCCATACTACCCTTAAAAATAACAACATTTCTACCGTTTGGTCCTAATGTTGATACAACGGCATCTGCTAATTTATCAATACCAATTTTTAATTTAGTTCTAGCTTCCTTACCGTATAATATTTCGTTTTGCATAATTTTTTATTTTCCTTCTTCTGTTAATATTTCTTCTACCTTAGCTAATACTTGATTTTCAGGACCAATGTAATATTCTTCACCTTCAAATGGAAGCTTTGTAAATCCTTGTGTTGGTAGAACTACTTTATCCCCAATTTTTACTTGTGGTACTAACATTACTCCACTGATAGTGTATCTACCAGGACCTACAGCGATAACTTCACCAAAGGTATTTGTGTCTTTCCCCATGTCTGGGACAATAATGTTACCATAAACCGTTTCTTCAGTTTCAATGGGTTTAACGATAACTGCATCATAAAATGCTACTAACTCTCTCATCTACGTATTGTTTTAAATTATTACTCATTTGTTTGTAATTGTTGATATATTCTTCTAGACTACTAAAATTCCCAGTATCTGATTTTAGAGATGCTATTTTCATTAAGGCTTGTTCCATTCTGGGGTAATAGTATAGAGACTTTTCATAAGTCTTAGCAGTTCCCTCTTTAGCTCTAAAGTGGTTAGCATCTGATGTTACATTTTGTTTTACTGCATAACTATACTCATCTTTAGTGATGAAATAAGGTTCCAGTAAAGGATCAGAAATAGTGGTAATTGATTTACGTTTTGTAGTCATATAACTGTTTTTATATTAGACGTGAATATACGAATAATATTGCGCTAGGACACGCTTTTTTGGTAAAACTTTTATTTTATTATAATTATTTTTGCTTTTTTAGATTCCGCGACTGGGATAAATAAATGGAGCAAACCATTTTTCATTTTTGCTTCTAATTTATCGAGTTCGAATTTAGCTGCTACTTTATAACCTAAATTAAAAGATCGTTTAGATAATCCTTTATAGATGTATCCTGTATAATCTTCTTCTTCAGTTGGTTTATCGTAGATAATTTTTAAAAGATCCCCATCAATTTCTAATTGAATATCTTTTTTAGTTAGACCAGTACAGGCAACTTCAAAATGAAGCCCTTCATCGTCATAGTAAATATCTAGTGGGTGTGATTGTTTGCTTTCAAACGTAGTTGGTTGGAAAACGCCGTCTGCCTTGAAAAGGTTACGGAATAGTAAGTCGAACGGTGAACGTTCATTGGTTAATGTACTCATATCATTTAGTTTTGTGAGGCCGAAGCTCTCGGTTTATTTTTGTGAATATAACTGCGCGCCCTAGCTGCTGCAATATTAAATTCTATTATACGTATATAAAATTATTTCTTTGTATCAAAAAAGAATACTTGTGTTAACCTTGCGGTACTTACATCATGACCAAAATAAACAGGAGCAGCGTGACATAAGTTGGCATCCCAAATTACTAGTCTATTAAACACATTTCCTACCTTATCAACTTCAGAATATGGAGTTGAGTCTACAAAAGTATTTCCTTCGAATAATTTTAAATCTTCAGAATCATGTCTCGCTCCTGTTTTTGTATAAGCGTAGAATGAGGTACCCGCCTCGTAAGGTGCATTAGGGTTAAGATATATAGCACCCGCCCACATCTGATTATCAGCATGATATACAGCACTTATTCCTGCTTTATGAGATTGAAATCTCCCATTCATAGAATAATCTTCCCATTTTGTAATTTCTTTTCCTATAACCTCTTCAAAAAGTTCTTTTAAACCATCATAAAAATGTTGTTTTCTAGTTCTTAAACCTAAATACCCTTCATCATCATAAAACCATTGACTTAAGGCATAATCTCTAACTTTATGGGGGTCTTCAAATACATTATCAACTACAAAAAATCTTTTAGTAGTGGTTTTGCTTAGTGGAAATTCATTTGTTCTCCTAAACCCAAAATCTCCTTTAGGGTCGCTGTCTGAAAAATTAATCTGTTCTTTCATTTCTTGCTATATAGTAAGTGCTTGATATATTATCAGATACAAATTCTAGTTTTACCATTCCCCTATCTGATAGTTTAAGGGTAGATGTTGTCATTTCTTTGTTTGAGTTCAATATTTCTTTAAATAAGTTAGCATCAAAAGGTATTGGGGTACCTAATAAACCTTTATCAATTTTACCTTGAATCTTGTATTGGATTTTATTTGAATAATTATTCCCATCACCGAATGTAAATTCACTTATTATATCCCCATCCTCATTATTAACAGCATTAAGGGTAAAGTAATTATAATCAGCTAGTGCATTTTTTGCTTTAATTAAACTATCCATATCAACCGTAGTTAAATCTAATTCCATCTCCCAAGTTTCAGGATCATTATAAAATTTTATTTTAGGGATAATTAAAGGATCAGATAATGAGTAACTAACATCAAACCCTAAATCCGCAATATTTAATTTTTGAGATAATGCCCCCTGTGTTTCACAGGTAACAAGTAACTCCCCACTAGTAATAGATATTAGTTTACTAAGTTTATTTGTATCAAAAACACCCAATTCACTATCGGGTAATTCGAAGTCTTTTAACTCTACCTTACAGGCACGTCCTGATTCCCCAGCAAATACTGTTAAGGTATTATCTTTGATTCTCCATTTTACTTGGTTAAATCTTCCATTTAAGTAATACTTTGAAATAAATGAAGCTAATAGGTTTTTATTTATCATAGTTGTAATATACGAAGTTATTTTTATATTTCAAAAGAATCTAAAGCATTTACGTAAGGGTTTATATCAAAACTCCACTGTAAATCGCTAAAGAAACCTTCTAGTTTGTTTAAGAGTATAGACTCAAATATCATATTTCTGTCTGCAAATTTTGCTAAGAAGTCTTCTATTTTTTTAGGCATATCATATTCTAAAAAGGCAAGCGCTTCAATCTTGTATGGGTTGTCTTTTAGATATACCCATTTAATTTTATCCGCATCTGTAATTAAATTGTGACTTCTATCTAATTCCCAAAATCTTAGTAAATCATTGTACTTAATAGACGCCCTAACTGAGGCTGGTGCTCCTTGTTTTCTATTTACACCAGGAGTCGTACTTGCTACTTGTATTATTTCTGTAAAAATCTCCCCTGCTCTTGGTTTACGGCCTGAGTATTTCCCTATTTTTTTAACGGATGTTGGGTTTCCTAGTTGTGATAATGAAATAGTACCATCTAATATTTTTTTCTTAAATACCTTTACCTGTGAGATTATTACATCTTTTTGTTCACCCTTTAATACTTGATGTAGTATTTTATTAAAAAATTCCCCTAATATTGGTGGGAAATTAGCTTTCATAAATTCTAACCCTTTAATATCTAATGATTCTTTTGCAATACCTTCTACTTTTGTAATCCACTGAGCATACCTTCGTGTGTTTCTAAAATAGGCTGAACGGATAACAGCCTCAGTCTTCATTTCTAGTCTATGGGATTCAACGTTGAAACATTCTTTTGCTAATTTATCATAGTGCTCTGTAATGATATCTTGGTATTTTAATGCTACTTTTTCTAATATATTATCCTTTTCAGTACCTTCGAATTCTTCAAAGTTAGGATATAAATGTAACAATAAGGGTTCAGCATTAAAGTAATTAGAGTCGGTGTCGACGTAAGCACAATAGTTAACATCACCATCATCACAAATAAACCAAGGTGTTTCTTCTAAATATTTCATTAATATTCTTTGTATGATTTTTCTTCTATTAAACCTGATGATGTTAAAATATTAATTAATTTTTTAACTTCACATCTCTTATCATTGGCAATATACACAGAACGAGCTAGTTCTACAAATTCTTTATCAAATATTTTTTCACGTTCGCAGTCTCTAATCCAATCCTCTATATCCCAAAGTTGGCTATTAATATGTGATAATTCAAGATAATGGTTTTGGAGTTGACCATCATGGTTTTCAAATAGTTCTTTAGCTAAAGGGTTTAAGGTATTAAATTCTTTGTGGATATTGACTAATTTTTCTTTATCCTCAATCATTTCCATTTTTATTTCTAAAATTGAAATTTTATCTAATAATTCTCCGTTTGATACTTCTATTAACATATGTTTAGTTTTAAAATGTTCTTTCTCCTGGGGTTTTGGCTACTGTTTTTGGTCTTTCTCCTTTAGAATCTACATCATTTCTTTCATCAAGGGTTACATTATACTTAACTCCAGCCACTTTAAACTCACCACCCTGTTTTATCATTTTTTTAAAAAAGTTTATTTGGGGTTCAGACCAACTTTCACTTCTTAAAATTAATTCCTCTTTGGGGATTGTTATACCTTCAGAGGTAATATGTTGGTTTTTTCTAATAGATTGTTTTTTAAGTGCCATAATATTATGTGATTTATGCGCATTTTACGCGCGTTTAACGCATTACCTCTTGGTTTGCGCGGGTTTATATGTTTAACGATTCTTTAAATTCTTTTGATAACTCACCACTTCGCATAATTTTATTCATATGTCGATTTGCTGCTAATGCACTTTCTTGTATAATCCGGTGACCTGATAATGTAATAGATTCACTTAAAATAGCATAATTCATACCATATCTAAATGAAGGTAGAGCAGTTGCACCATACAAACTATTTAATAAAATTTTCATTGTATATTGCATCAAGTGGTAGTGTTCTCCTCCTTCTTTATCTCCTGATTTATATGCATCTTTCATTTTATTCTTATACATAACCCTTTCTGTAAACCATTTATTTAAAATAGTAGATAGTACTGATTCTTTACCTGTGGAGAAAAAAGCACCATTTGCTGCTACGGCATATTTACCTTTTTTAACTGCTTTAATAATTTTACCTACCTCCCAACGTTGTTGGATACCTGCTGTAGTTTCAAATATTAAGGGTTGTGTTGGATCCATAGCTAACAAATCATTTAATCCTAAACGATTGTTTCTATCTCCCCCCTCACTTGGGTCTATAATTCTACCAACATATGTTTCTTTACCTATATTAATAGTCATTATAATTGAAGGATATAGTGATGTTAAATCTTCATCAAACATATACTTGTATAAACCTGCTGTAGGGCAAAATAACCAACCACCTGCATACCCTTGTTTCTTCTGTGGGTTTCTTTCTTTATTATTTGGTATAATACCTTGGGATAACAAGTAAGCTGAAATTGCTCCGTCTTGGGTTACACTATTAAAATATACTTCACTATAATTGTGTTTACCCTTATGGGAAATATTTTTTGTTAGTGCAAGGTATTGTAGTTTTTCATCTAATAGTTTTAGGATTTCTACATCTCGAAAGTTATATTCAACAAACTTATTGATATCATCCTCATATAAGTCATTTAAGTTACCATCATATTCGATCTTTTTTACCCCAGTATATTTGTCCCCAATAGCATCTAGTTTCCAACTTGGTTCATCCTTCCAACTATATTTCTTATGTAAGCGAATGTAATCTAAAGACTCAATACCTTTAATCTCAATAAACATATTAGATTTATAAAAGTATTGACTATATTTTTTAGAAGTAACTGGTTCGTTTATAATACCATAAAGGGGAGACATTTGATCCGCAACGTCTTTACCACAGACATTACAAATTCTATAATAAGTGTAAGGGTTATCAAAGTAATCACTATTATACCCAATCAAAATATCGGGTCTGATGTCTTGTATAATACCAACCCAATACATTAATAATTCAGCTTCAGTTTTAAAAGGTAAAACAACTTTTCCTTCTGTTTGTTTTGGTACTTTACCTTTAGGATCTAAAATTAAACACCCCCAACTATCCGACTGTTTGTGCCAAAATGCTATTGAGGTAATAGGCATAGGGGCACTTGCTATATAATCTTCGGTTAATGCACCTCCTATCTCACATTCAATATCATAAAATAATTCCTGATGTCCAGTTGATGGTTTATCATCAGTTCCATATTGTTCAATAAGGAATTTTTGATGGGTATTCATATCGTGGAAATGTAAGTTTGGTGTATTTTTTTCGGGTCTATTCCTGTTAAAAAACCATTTAGAAGTTGGTCTTAAGTTTTCACCATTAATCCCCTGGCAAGTATAGCTGTTATCATCTTCGACATAAGCTATATCTTCGTAAGGGACAACCTTATGTTCACCATCTGATTCCCACAAATGCATTTCCCATAAGTTGGTACCTAATTTTTTACCTTTATAACATTTTTTATACATATAACCCTTTTATTTATGTAAATATACGAAGGCTCCCTACAGGAGCCTAAGTTTTATATAATTGTTTCTGCTAGATAATTTTTAGCTAATTCATCAGTTGTAAAGAACTGGGTTAAATCAGGTCTGAAGTAATTTATATTTTTCATTACCTTCCTATCCCTTGTTCTATATACAACCCAATAATCACCTACTTTTTCAAGATGGCATGGCTCAGCTTGTTCTTTAGAGCGGAGGGTGATAGTCTCCAAGGCTTCTTCTTCAGTCTTACAAGATTTTGACATATTACTTGCTTGTACTTCTTGATACGCGGGCCATATCTTATCCTTAAGACCATGTAACATAGTACCGTTCCCAGTGGTAACATAAGTAAGGTCACACAAAGCATCCAAAATTTCCACGATGTCTCCGTTTTCGCAAGCTTGTCTATATTCTTCAAGTTCCTCAAGTACAAAGTCGTATACAAATTGCCACTCTTTCTTTTCGGGTATGGTTGGTTCATAAGCATTTGGTTTACCGAATGTTTGATTAAATATTTCTACTTCATTAACAAAAGGCACGTCTGCGGATTTTGGTAAGTTTTTAAAACCAAAATCTAATTTTGTTTGTTTTCCCATTAGGCAATTATCTTAATAATTTTAGTTTTTGCTATTTTAGTAATTGAAAAATTACTTTCTCCTTCAAAATCTTTAAATACTTTTGCTTCTGCGTCTGTTGGTGAGACAGCATCTACTAAATATTTTTCTGTTACTTTTTGGATTTTACCACTTTCATGTTCAATTGTTAACTTTACGTCTACTTGCCAATAATTCATAATTTATTTATTTAGTTTATTAGTATTTGTTTTGGGCATTGTTAACCCACCTATTAAATTTAAATCATCTCTTTCGTCCTGTCTTTCATCAGGTTCGTTTGCTAATAACTCATTAGCCATTTCTAACCACTCGGGTATATCTAATTGTTCTTTACTTGTTGGGTTTACTAAATAATCTTGAATGGGTTTTGAATCGCTCATTTCCCATGGGTAAATAATCCACTCATCTCCTTCATGTATTTCAGACCATATATTAGGTTGAAAACATGATGTGTGAGGTTTATAATGTAGTACTGCTGTCCAAACACCTGGGGCTTTTTCTAATGTAACTCCTGAATCACATATATCATCAACTACTAGAGTATTAGGTAATACAACATCAGTATAAGGTAAACCTAATTTATGTGATATTAACACTGCTGGGATTAATCCTCCTCTAGCAATACCATGAACTGAATCTATGTTAGGTTGATCATGTCGAATTTTATTACATATATCATCAACCGCATCATTTACATCATCCCAACTTAAAAATATTTTGTTATCTGTTTTTAATGCCATAGTTTATATATTATGTCCCCCGTTATTAATTTTGATTGAATCAAAATATTCCTTACGAGCTAAGTTAGTATTATCTTTAAATACACCTGATGCTTTAGTTGTAATCATTGAAGCACCTTGATGTTTTACACCTCTACAACTTACACAATTATGTCCTGCTACTACCGTTACAATTACACCTTTATTACCCTCAGTAATTTTTTCTACTGCATTATGAATAGCGGATGTTAATTGTTCTTGTATCGCTCCTCTTCTACCAAATAACTCTACAATTCTATTTAATTTAGATAAACCAATTACTTGACCATCTTCTCCTGCTATGTAACCAATATGAACAACACCATCTATTGTTTGATGATGATGAGAACACATTGAAGTTAATGGTATATTACGTTCTATAATAATACCATCATAACCATCTGATGGGAATGAAGTAATTGGAGACATTTGCGTGTATCTACCGGCCCATAAATCATTAACATATGCTTTAGCAACACGTTTAGGTGTTTCAGCTGAATTTGGGTCATTTTTCCAGTCACATCTTAATGCATCTAAAAACTTACCAAATGCTTCCGCCGCATCTTCAATCATTGCTAATTTTTGTTCATCATTAAATGGGAATCCGGGTGCAACACCATTTGCGAATCCCTCTTGTACCACCTCTAATTGTTCGTGGAGTTTTCTGCGTTTATTTTCTGACATATAACTTAATTTTAATTTTAATTCTTTGTAACCATAACCTAAATATAAATATATTCATCAGGATTTGGTTTTTAATTTTTTTCATTTATGAATTCTTCTATTTTATCGATTAAGACTAACACCTCGTCTGGTTCCATAGTTATAGCACAACAGACGGTGATGTTATCTCTTATTTCCTCCAATATACGAAGAGCTTCTTGCTTATCCACTAAACCTCTCTTTGGGATTCAAAAGCTATGATGTGAGGACGCCAAGTCATTCTGTAACCGTTATCCCTTACCCAATCAAATACCAAAGGGTAAGATTTAAATAATCCTTCTCTTGAATCACCTGCAGGCATAAACCATACTTTATCTTGAGGTATATCCATAACTTTAATAAAAATTAGAATTTCTTCTAATGCCTTTTCATCTTTACCATCCCATACAGGTTTGATGTGGTAATCTGGGTGGTAAGACATCATGTTAGACATAGCTGTATAATTAAGTCTAAGCTTATTATGTCTATCAATCATTTTTTGGTCTGTGATAGCACCTTGAGGTGTTTCTACCCCAAGAACTGGAACAGAATTAGAAAACTTAGGGCTAATAGATAACAAATGAATAGGATAGTCAGTGGGGAGAAAATGAGATCCCTCAGTTTCGATAGTAATAAATATACCATTCTCATGTGCAAAATGTGTTAATTCATTTACTAAAGCGGGGTGCATAGTAGGTGAACCACCTGTAAGCATCATCTCCTTTATATGAGGATTATCTTCATATGCTTTAATAATGTCTTTAAAATTAAAATGTCCTTTTTCTGGATGGATTGAAGTATACCAGGAGTCACACCACCCACCAGCTCCAAAATAGCACCTATGAGTACATCCTGTAGTTCTTACAACTACTGTTGGATATCCTGCTCTTGAACCCTCGGATTGTACAGCTGTGTAAATTTCTACAATAGGTAAATTCTTTTCGTAGTCTTCTATTCTTTTTAATTGTTTATGTTCCATAAATTTTTTTAAGTGGTTGTTTATTCACTATTATACTAATCTTCTACGTAATAGGCAGCATTTTTACCATGCTCCATAAATTTAACTTTAATAACTTTTACACGATTAAATGTTTCTGCTTTAACAAATACATTTAATTTATCATAAATATACTTAGCAAAACTTTCTGCTCCCGTAGCAGGGATTATTCTTACTTGTGCTACACCTACGGCATCCATTTGTTTAAAGGCTTCTAAGTCTGGGTCATCTTCGGCTATAATCATAGTATGATCAAACATATGATCCATCCATATCTTAGGTTGTTTACCATCAATTAAGGTCTTAGCCCTTTTCATTCCTCCGAAATCCCAGACCCAATTACGATCATCTAATTCACCTTCGAAGTAAACCTTAAATGAAATACCATATCCATGTACAAATCTACAATGTGTGTTTTCTGCTTTCCATTGACGAAACACTGTACTAAAACCGTCAAATACTTTACTTGATTGAAATTTACCCATTATACCAGTTTTGAATTTTATCTAAAGGATTATTACCTACTAACCTACTAACTTCATTACCATTACCATCTACTTTTACTAAAGTAGGAACATTTCTAATTCCATATTTTGTTGATAAATTTTGATCTTCATCTACATTAACTTTTTGAAATGGTAAACCACTTCTTTCCATTGTTGGTCCTAGCGCTTTACAGGGGTTACACCAAGGCGCTGAAAAATAATAAATTTTGCTCATATTTAATTTTTAATTGTTATACTAATTCTTCTCCTATTCCTATTATTTCACTCAATATAAGTAAAATAACTGCGATATCCAAGCTATACCACAAAGCTCCGTAACCTAAGAGACGGATTGCAGATTTAATAAATGAAATTTGTTGATGTTTTTTTGCATCAGGTAGTTCTTGTTTTTTCATAACTTTTTAATTTTAGTTGTCTCACTAGGACTCGAACCTAGACTAACAGTACCAAAAACTGTAGTGCTACCAATTACACCATGCGACATTTAGCGGAGAGGACAGGATTCGAACCTGCAAAGCTTTTACACCCGACGGATTTCAAATCCGTTTGACAACCATTGTCCACCTTTCCTATTAAATTTAAATATTACTAAACAACTCCCGAACATTGTCAGCGGACCAAGGATATCTCTGCATTGATATTTGGCTTACTACTCTTACGAGTTAATAATATTAAAATTGATAATGGGGTACACCCACATTTAATGTACCCTAACTCAACGACCTCTGCAGTTGTGAATCTGT
>Ga0307986_10000961_pt1 | contig 21303 bp, 18 predicted proteins | sample EllFjometageno82_FD_203170 | JGI IMG/M metagenome (GOLD analysis project Ga0307986, IMG submission 203170) | Marine microbial communities from Ellis Fjord, Antarctic Ocean - #82 | ecosystem: Environmental > Aquatic > Marine > Unclassified | place: Southern Ocean | collected 2014-10-09
AACTGCCGATCCTTTTTTTTCATAAGCATCATACAGTTCATTAAAAATTTTATCAGACATGTGTTTGTCTTTACGTTTTCTTGAAGCATCAACTAACCATCTAATTGCAAGAGCTTGAGCTCTGTTAGATTTTACTTCGACAGGTACTTGATAGGTTGCACCACCAACTCTTCGCGATCTCACTTCTACAGTAGGTTTAATATTATTTATTGCTTCATTAAAAACATTAATTGGCTCTTCTTTAGTTTTTGATTTAATTTTTTCGATTGCTTCATAAACTATTTTTTCAGCAACAACTTTTTTTCCATCATACATAATAGAATTAATTAATTTTGGAATAATAGTTGATTTAAATATTGGGTCTGGAGTAATGACTTTTTTTGGTTGAGTTTTTTTTCTAGACATAATTATTTACCTTTTTTAGTTCCATATAAAGATCTACGTTTCTTTCTGTTTGCAACAGCTTGTGTGTCTAAATTTCCTCTAAGAATATGATAACGAACGCCAGGTAAATCTTTTACACGACCACCCCTAATCAGAACTACTGAGTGCTCTTGAAGATTGTGTCCTTCACCACCAATGTAAGCAGTAACTTCAAAACCGTTTGAAAGTCTAACTCTCGCAACTTTTCTTAATGCTGAGTTCGGTTTTTTTGGAGTTGTTGTGTAAACTTTTAGACATACACCTCTTTTTAAAGGTTGTTTTTCTAGTGCAGGAACTTTGTTTCTTGCAACAGGTCTGGTTCGTTTCTTTCTTAACAACTGATTAATAGTTGGCATAAATTTTATAAAATACTTAATTAATTAATTAATTTATTTTTGAAAGAAAATAACTGACAGGTTATTATGTGGCAGCGTTTAGCACCATATAACAAGCACTACATTCCAACCAAAAATACCGTCAAAATACTGTTTAATTTAACTTTGTCAAACTAAAACTACAATTTTAACGTGTTTTTTTATTGATTTGCTTGAGTTTCTGGGGCTTGAGAAGTGGGCTCTATTTTTTCTTGATCAGCTAAAAATTTATTATCAGCATCAATAGCATTTTTATTCCATTTATTCTTAATATGGCCAGTCCCAGCTGGGACTAGTCTGCCAACAATTACATTTTCTTTTAAGCCATTTAATGGATCAACTTTACCCTTAATCGCAGCATCAGTTAAAACTCTTGTAGTTTCTTGGAATGAAGCAGCTGAAATAAAAGATTCAGTTTGTAGTGAAGCTTTGGTTATACCCATTAATACTCTTTCACCAACCGCTAATTCTTTTCCTTCAGCAGCAAGTTTTTCATTTACTATATCAAATTTAATTCTATCAATCATTTCACCAGGTAAATAAGTCGAATCACCTGAAACTTTAACTTCAACTTTTTTAAGCATTTGTCTTAAAATAGTTTCAATATGTTTATCATTAATTATTACACCTTGTAATCTATAAACTTCTTGTACTTGATTAACAAAATACTCAGTTAAATCTTTTATTCCTAAAATTCTCAGGATATCATGTGGTAAGGGTTGACCATCTAATAAATATTCACCTTTTTTAATTTTTTCACCTTGATTAAAGTTTATATGTTTTCCTTTTGGAATTAAGTAGTTTGAAGGTTCACCATTTTCAGGTTGAATTGAAATTTTTTGCTTACCTCTAACTTCTTTACCAAATATAACTTGTCCATCATTTTCAGCAATAATAGCACTGTCTTTCGCTTTTCTTGCTTCAAATAATTCAGCAACACGTGGTAAGCCACCCGTAATATCTTTAGTTTTAGTTGTTTCTTTAGGTAATCTTGCAATGATATCACCCGCAAATATTTTTTGTCCATCTTTTACAGAAAGAATTGAGTCTGGAACTAAATAATATCTAGCTTCATTGTCGTCAGCTTTTTTAATAACATTTCCCTTAGCATCTCTTAAGGTTATTCTTGGTTTTAAATCTGTATTTTTTGATTGAGCTCTCCAATCAACGACTGACTTAGAAGAAATACCAGTTGCATCATCAGTTGTTTCTTGAATAGAAACACCATCAATTAGATCAACAAATCCTGCAATACCATCCTTTTCAGCAATTACTGGAGTTGTATAAGGATCCCATTCACAAATTTTTTCATTTGTTTTAACCGTATCACCATTTTGGAAAAACAATTTTGAACCATAGGCAACTTTATAAACAGCAACCTGAACTCCATTATTATCTTCGATGGATAATTGAGTATTTCTACCCATTACAATTAAGTTTTTCTTGGAATCTTCTAGTAAATTGGAGTTAATAATTTTCAAAGTACCTGCTGATTTAGTAACAATTTGAGACTCTTGTTTAACAGAGGCTGTACCACCAACGTGGAAGGTTCTCATAGTTAATTGTGTACCAGGCTCACCAATAGATTGAGCTGATATCATACCAATTGCTTCACCAACATGAACCATCTTGCCTCTTGATAAATCACGACCATAACAAGTGGCACAAACACCTTTTTTAGAACTACATGTCATTACAGAATAAGCTTTAATAAATTTAACGCCTGCTGCATCAATTTTATCACAGCCAGCTTCATCAATCATAGTATCCTTTTTAATAACGACTTCACCAGTAATTGGATTTTTAACATCAAATGCTGTTACCCTCCCTAAAGCTCTCTCAGATAAACTAACAACTACATTTCCACCTTCAAGAATTTCACCCAATTCAATAAAACCTGGATTATCACATTTTATTTTTGAAATCGTAAGATCTTGCGCAACATCACAAAGTCTTCTAGTTAAATAACCAGAACTCGCTGTTTTTAAGGCAGTATCTGCAAGACCCTTTCTTGCTCCGTGAGTTGAATTAAAATACTCAAGTGCTGTAAGACCTTCTTTAAAGTTAGAAATAATTGGTGTTTCGATAATTTCACCAGAAGGTTTGGCAATAAGACCTCTCATTCCAGCTAACTGTTTCATTTGTGCAGCCGAACCTCTGGCACCACTATCAGCCATCATAAATACAGAGTTAATTTTCATTCCGTCTGCTGTACTTTCAGTTGCTGAAATGCCTCTCATCATTTCACCAGCTACTTTATCGGTACATTTTGACCATGCATCAACTACTTTGTTGTATTTCTCACCTCTAGTTATCAAACCTTCAGAGTATTGATTTTCATAATCTGCAATTAGTTTTTTAGTATCTTCAATTAACTGGCCTTTATTTGGGGGTATTACAAGATCATCCTTACCAAAAGAAATACCTGCTTTGAATGCATGCTTAAAACCTAAATCCTTTAAATGATCACAAAAGATAACTGTAGTTTTCTGGCCACAAAACCTAAAAACACTGTCTATAATTTCAGAGACTGTCTTCTTTGGCAGTAACCTGTCTATCATAGAGAAGGTAATATCTTTATTTTTTGGTAATAAGTTTGCTAATAAAAATCTCCCTGCTGTTGTAGTGTGTTTTTCAACTTTTTTATTTCCATCAACATCGACTGTTTCAAATCTAGAAACTATAGTTGAGTGTACTTTTATTTGACCTGTTGATAATGCGTGTTCAATTTCATTATTGTTTATAAAATATCCATCAGGTTTTTCAGTTTGAAATGGTGCTTGAGATAAATAGTATAACCCTAAGATCATATCCTGACTCGGTACAATAATAGGTTTACCATTTGATGGACTTAAAATATTATTTGTTGATAACATTAAAATTCTTGCTTCTAATTGAGCCTCTAGACTCAACGGGACGTGTACAGCCATTTGGTCACCGTCGAAGTCAGCATTAAAAGCCGCACAACATAACGGGTGTAATTCAATAGCATCACCTTCAATTAATTTTGGCTCAAATGCTTGCACACCTAATCTGTGAAGTGTTGGAGCACGGTTAAGTAACACGGGGTGCTCTCTTACAATTAATTCTAAAGCATCCCAGACTGCGTTTGTTTCTTTTTCAACTAATTTTTTAGCTTGTTTTATTGTTGACGCTAGTCCTAATTTATTCAATCTTGCATATAAGAATGGTTTAAATAATTCTAAAGCCATTTTCTTTGGTAATCCACATTCGTGTAGCTTAAGATCTGGTCCAACAACGATTACTGATCTACCAGAATAATCTACCCTTTTACCTAATAAATTTTGTCTAAATCTACCCTGCTTACCTTTTAACATTTCAGCTAAAGATTTGAGAGGACGTTTTCCTGTACCCGTAATAACCCTACCTCTTCTACCGTTATCAAATAATGCATCTACAGATTCTTGAAGCATTCTTTTTTCATTTCTAACAATAATATGCGGAGCTTTAAGATCCATTAATCTTTTCAAACGATTATTTCTATTTATGACTCTTCTATAAAGATCATTTAAATCAGATGTAGCAAACCTTCCACCATCAAGAGGAACTAATGGTCTTAACTCAGGTGGAATTACAGGAATAACAGTTAAAATCATCCATTCAGGTTTTTGACCAGTTTCAATAAATGATTCGATCAACTTAAGCCTTTTGATTGATCTTTCTTCGTTAACTTTTGATTTTGTTTCTTTAATTGTATTAATCAAAAGTTTTCTTTCAAGGTCAAGATCCATTGATTTTAAGATTGAAAGAATGGCCTCTGCACCAATTCCAGCTTCAAAAGATTCTTCACCAAATTCATCCTGATATTTTGCTAATTCTTCTTCATTTAAAAGTTGATTTTTTTGTAAACCAGTAAGGCCTGGCTCAATTACAATAAAGTTTTCAAAGTACAAAACTCTTTCTACCTCTTTTAACTTCATGTCAACAGCAAGAGAAATTCTACTTGGTAATGATTTTAAAAACCAAATATGAGCTACAGGTGTTGCTAAGTTAATGTGACCCATTCTTTCTCTACGCACATTGGATTTAGTAACTTCAACTCCACATTTTTCACAAATAATTCCTCTAAATTTCATTCTTTTGTACTTACCACATAAACATTCATAATCTTTTATCGGACCAAAAATTCTTGCACAGAACAAACCATCTTTTTCAGGTCTAAAAGTTCTATAATTAATAGTTTCTGGTTTTTTAATTTCACCATAAGTCCAAGATTTAATCTTTTCAGGACTTGCTAGTGTAATTTTAATACTACTAAAATTTTGAGCTTCTGAAACCTCACTAGTTTTGAATAAGTCTGTTAATTCTTTTTTCATATTTAATTCAACTCTATATTTAGTGCTAATGATTTAATTTCCTTAACTAATACGTTAAATGACTCAGGTATTCCAGATTCAAAATTTTCTTCACCTTTAACTATAGTTTCATAAACTTTAACTCTACCAGCTACATCATCTGATTTAACAGTCAATATTTCTTGTAAAGTATAAGAGGCACCATAGGCTTCCAGTGCCCAGACTTCCATTTCACCAAATCTTTGTCCACCTAATTGAGCTTTACCACCTAAAGGCTGTTGAGTAACAAGACTGTAAGGTCCAGTAGATCTTGCATGAATTTTATCCTCAACAAGATGGTGGAGTTTTAACATATAAATAATTCCAACAGTAACAGGTCTATCAAACATTTCACCTGTTCTTCCATCCCATAAGTTAGTTTGGCCTGAGGTTGGTAATTTGGCTAACTGAAGCATTTCTGAGACATCTTTTTCTTTTGCTCCATCAAACACTGGCGTTGATATAGCTATACCACTTTGTAAATTTTCACATAAGTCTGCAAATTCTGTTTTATTTAATTTGTCAATTCCTCCATCAAAAACTTCTTTTCCATAAACTGATGTTAGAAACGATGAAATTTTTTGGGTTTTTTCGAATTTTTTATTATTTTCGTTTACTAATCTTTTAACTTCTTCACCAAATTCTTTACATGCCCAACCAAGATGTGTTTCTAAAATTTGCCCTACATTCATACGACTTGGTACACCCAATGGATTCAATACAATATCAACAGCTCTTCCATCTTCTCTATATGGCATATCTTCTACAGGAACAATTTTACTGACTACACCCTTGTTACCATGTCTTCCTGACATTTTGTCACCAGGTCTTAATCTTCTTTTAATCGCAACAAATACTTTAACCATTTTCATTACACTTGGTAATAAGTCGTCACCACTTCTGATTTTAAGAACCTTATCTTCAAATCGTTCTAAAATATCCTGCTTGGCATTATTGTATTGATCTTTTAATTGAGCAACACTTGCTTCATCATTAACATTTCCAACTGTAATTTTAAAGATATCGTTAATGCTAATTGAATTTATAACTTCTAAGTCAAGCTTAGTTTCTACTTCTAAATCTTTAATTTTTTTTGTAAGTGAAGCACCAGAAAGAATTTGGTTAGCTCTTTGCTTAATACTTCTCTCTAAAATTTCTTCCTCAACAATTTTATCTTGTTGAACAGTTTCAATTTCTGCTCTTTCAATTGTAATAGATCTCTCATCTTTTTCAATCCCGTGTCTATTAAAAACTCTAACATCAACAATTGTTCCACTACTACCTCTGGACATTTTTAAAGATGTGTCTGTTACGTCGATTGCTTTTTCACCAAAAATTGATCTTAATAATTTTTCCTCTGGTCCTGATGCAGAGTCACCTTTTGGAGTAACTTTACCAACAAGAATATCACCAGCTTTAACCTCAGCCCCAATATAAACAATTCCTGATTCATCCAAATTTTTTAATGCCTCTTCATTCACATTTGGTATATCTCTTGTGATTTCTTCTTCACCTAATTTTGTATCTCTAGCCATAACTTCGTACTCGACAATATGAACGGATGTAAACACATCATCTGTTACACATCTTTCTGAAATTAAAATTGAGTCTTCAAAATTGTAGCCTTGCCAAGGCATAAATGCTACAGTTACATTTTTTCCTAAAGCTAGTTCACCTAATTTAGTTGATGGACCATCAGCAATAATATCACCAGATTTTACTTTATCACCAACTCTAACTAAAGGCTTTTGGTTAATACAAGTGTTTTGGTTTGATCTTTTAAATTTTTGTAAATTATAGATATCAACACCAGATTTTGTAAAATCTGTTTCTTCTGTTGCTTTAATAACAATTCTTTTACCGTCAATTTTGTCAACTGTACCATCACGATTAGCGACAATAGTAACGCCCGAATCTAAAGCAACATCACTTTCAATACCGGTTCCCACTAATGGAGATTCTGGCTTTAACAATGGCACAGCTTGTCTCATCATGTTAGATCCCATTAGAGCTCTGTTTGCGTCATCATTTTCTAAAAAAGGAATTAAAGAAGCCGCAACAGAAACTAGCTGTTTTGGAGATACATCAATATAATCAATATTTTTAGGGTTAGATAAAACAAAGTTTAAATTTTCTCTGCAGGGAACTAATTCTTCTAGAATTTTTCCATTTTTATCAACCTTGGCATTAGCTTGAGCAATTGTATATTTTGTTTCTTCCATTGCCGACAGATATTCAACTTTATCTTCAATAATTCCATTTTTAACTTTTTTATATGGGCTTTCAATAAAACCATATTTATTAATTTTAGCGTATGTGGATAAACTATTAATTAACCCGATATTAGGTCCTTCTGGAGTTTCGATTGGACAAATCCTACCGTAATGAGTTGGGTGAACATCTCTAACTTCAAAACCAGCTCTTTCTCTTGTTAAGCCACCTGGTCCTAAAGCTGATACTCTTCTTTTGTGAGTTATTTCAGATAATGGATTCGTTTGGTCCATAAATTGAGAAAGTTGTGAACTAACAAAAAAATCTTTTAAAGATACTGTTAATGGTTTTGCATTAATTAAATCTTGAGGCATAGCCGATTCTATATCAAGAGTTGTCATTTTTTCTTTGATAGCTCTTTCCATTCTGTAAACTCCAATACGTGCTTGATTTTCTACAAGTTCACCAACAGATCTTACTCTTCTATTTCCTAAGTGATCAATATCATCAACTTCATCTTTACCATCGCGCAAATCTAACATCTTGTGCACAATAGCAACAACATCCTCATTTCTTAAAATTGTAATTTTGTCTGAACAGTCCAAATTCAATCTTGAGTTCATTTTTACCCTACCTACATCAGAAAGATCATATCTATCAGAGCTAAAGAATAAATTATTAAAAATTTGTGTAGCAATTTCTACTGTTGGTGGTTCGCCAGGTCTTAATACTTTATAAACTTCTGTTATAGCTTCATTTTTATTATTATTTTTGTCATTTAAAAGTGTATTTAACAAATAAGCACCTTTATTAATTGAATTTGTAATTGATATTTCAATTGAAGATACCTTGGCCTCTAAAATTTGCTTAATAATAGTGTCGTTTAATTCTGTTCCAATTCCAAATGTACCTTCATCTTCATCATCACTAACTTTAACTTCTCGATGTAGATATTTTCCATAAAGAGATTCTTGTGAAACTAGGATATCTTTTAGTCCATCAGTGGCTAATTTTTTTGCAGTTAAAAAATTAATTTTATCTCCAAGTTTAATGACAATATTACCATTTTTAGAGTCAATAACTTCTTCAGAAAAATTTTTTGCTTTATAATTTTCTGGATTAAATTTTGTTTTCCATTTTTCAGATTTAGCATCAAATGAATATACTTCCTTACCATAAAATTCATCAGCAATTTCTGGTTTAGTAAACCCTAATGCCATCAGTAAAGTTGATACAAAAATTTTTTTTTTTCTATCAATCTTAAAATACAAAAAATCTTTTACATCATATTCTAAGTCTAACCACGAACCTCTATTTGGTATTACTCTACAATTAAAAAGAAGCTTACCACTAGCGTGTGATTTACCTTTATCGTGGTCGAAGAATACACCTGGACTTCTGTGCATTTGGTTCACAACAACTCTTTGTACCCCATTAGTAATGAAAGTTCCACTATCAGTCATCATGGGGACTTCACCCATATAAACTTCTTGCTCTTTAGCAGACAAAATATCCTTTGTATTATTTTCTTGATCTATTTCATACACAACAAGTCTTAAAGTACATTTAAGTGCTGATGTATAAGATAATCCTCTTTGAATACATTCTTCAGTATCAAATTTTGGTTTTTCTAAATTGTACGAAACATATTCTAATGTTGCTTTATCATTTAAATCTTCAATTGGAAAAATACCTCTAAAAACTCTATCAAAACCTTTTGATAAATCACCTGCCTCAGAATCAAAATCAGTTAATTGTTTATAAGAATTTTTTTGGACTTCTATTAAATTAGGGATAGATAAAGTCTCAGCTAGTTTACCAAAGCTTTTTCTTACATTTTTCTTTTGAGTAAAAGATAGTTGCATTTATAAATAGTTACTGATTAAAAAATAATCAGTAATTAAGTTCTTTCTAATTAAATTATTTAAGTTCTACTTTTGCGCCTGCTGCTTCTAATTTTGCTTTAAGCTCGTCAGCATCTTTTTTATTAACACCAGATTTGACTTCTTTTGGTGCTCCTTCAACTAGATCTTTTGCTTCTTTAAGACCTAAAGATGTTGCGGCTCTAACTTCTTTGATAACATTAATTTTTTTATCTCCTGCAGATATTAACATAACTGTAAAGTCATCTTTTGCTTCTTCTGCTGCTCCACCCGCTGCTGCTGCTGGTGCTGCTGCAGCCATAGCTGTAACGCCCCATTTTTCTTCAAGTTGTTTTGAAAGTTCAGCTGCTTCTACAACAGATAAACTCGATAAGTCTTCAATAATTTTATTTAGATCAGGCATTTTTTTTTTTACTCTTTAGGTTGTTTTTTAAGAATTTTCTGGGCTCAAACTACTCATTTTTTCAGAACGTGCAAGTAAAATACTTACAAATTTTGACGCTGGAGCTGCTAGAATTCCAACTATATTAGCCCTAGCTTCATCAAGAGTTGGTAAATTAGCTACATTTTGTACTCCTGCTTGGTCTAAAATCTCACTTCCCATAATTCCACCTAAAAGTTTTAGGTTTTCATTAGTTTTTGCAAATTTTGACAATATTCTTGCAGACATAATTGCATCGTCTGAAAAAGCAACAGCTGTAGCACCAGTAAATAAGTTTGAAAGATCTTTACACTTAGTTTTTTCAAGAGCCAGTTTTGTAATTCTATTTTTAGTTATCTTAAATTTAATTCCATGTTCTCTCATTTGTGTCCTAAGTTCATCTAGTTGTGACATTGTAAGACCTTGGTAATGAGTAACTAATATAGCTTCATTATTTTGGAATTGAGATTCCATTTCATTAATATAATTTTTTTTTTGATCCCTTGTCATCATAACTATATAACTTTTCCTAGTTTAACTTTGTAAGATACACCCATACTAGATGTTACAAAAGTATTTTTAATTAAATCACCTTTTAATGAAATGTTTCCTTTTTCTTTTTCTAGCGTATCTAAGATAGCATGATAATTTTTTAATAACTGATCATCATGAAAAGATTTTTTACCAATACTAACACCAATATTTCCATCTTTATCATTTCTAATCTCTGCTTGGCCTGATTTTGCATCTGTTACGGCTTGCTTGATATTTTCAGACACTGAACCTAGTTTAGGATTTGGCATCAGACCTTTGGGCCCTAAAACTTTTCCTAATTTTGAAAGTTTTACCATCATTCCAGGCGTACTAATTAATTTTTCAAAATTTAATTCACCTGATTTAATTTTTTCGATCAATTCTTCACTTCCAACTATGTCCGCTCCTGCATCTTTGGCTTCTTGAGATTTAGCATCTTCACAAACAACAGCAACTTTTACTTTTTTACCAGTTCCACCAGGTAAATTAACAATTGTTCTAATGTTAACTTCACCTTTTTTTTGCTTATTATTTATTTGAAAACTCAAATCAATTGATTCATCAAATTTTGTAGTGCAATTTTTTTTAACATCAATTAATAATTTTTCTATTAACTCAACAGTTAAATCTCTTGTTTTTTCTGGTAACTTTTTAAATCTTTTTGATGTCATTAGTCTTTAACCTCTATACCCATTGATCTAGCCGATCCTGCAATAATTTTCACAGCTTGTTCTAAACTATGAGCGTTAAGATCTTTCATTTTTTGTGTTGCTATATCTTCTGCTTGTTTTTTTGTAATTGATCCAGCTACACTTCTACCGGGTTCTTTTGATCCACCTTTTAATTTGGCAGCTTCTTTAATGAAGTGAGATGCTGGAGGTGATTTAATTTCAAAATCAAATTTTTTATCTTTATAAACTGTAATAATTACCGGAATTGGTTTCCCAGCAAATGCTTTAGTTTTGTCGTTAAAGGCTTTGCAGAACTCCATTATATTAATTCCACGCTGTCCTAAAGCTGGCCCAACGGGTGGTGCCGGATTAGCTTGTCCGCCCATTATTTGTAACTTTATATATCCACTAATTTCTTTTGCCATTAACTCGCTTTCTCAACTTGGTTATATTCTAAATCAACAGGCGTAGGTCTTCCAAATATAGATACTGAAACTTTTAATCTTGATTTCTCTTCATCGATATCTTCAACCATCCCACTGAATGATGCAAAAGGACCATCGACAACCTGTACTTTTTCACCAATACTGTATTCTATACCAGATTTTGGCTGTGCTACACCATCTTTTATTTGACCCAAGATCTTTTCTATTTCTTTGTCAGATACAGGTACTGGAATACCTTTGGAACCTAAAAAACCACTAACTCTTTTTAAATTTTTGATTAAATGGTAAAGATCATTATCCATTTCACTCTTAATTAATATATAACCTGGAAAGTATTTCTTTTTTCTTTGAATTCTCTTTCCTCTTTTAACCTCTGTTACATCATGAGTTGGAACTACGATTTCTTCAATTTTATCTGAAATATTAGCTTTTTCAGCTTCTTCTTTGATTAACCCAGCTACTTTATTCTCAAAATTTGAGTGTGATTGAACAATATACCAATTTTTCATTAAATACTTACTTTCAGTAAAGCTTCCAACAGAAACTTTAGAACTTGATCAAGAAGCAAAAAGAAAAGTGACATAATTACAGCCATAGCAAAAACCATTAACGCGCCTTGCATAGTTTCTTTTCCAGTTGGCCAAGAAACCTTAAAGGCTTCTTGCTTAACTTCTTGGATAAATTTTATTGGGTTTTTCATAATATACTATTAAGCTTATTGGCAGGAGCGGAGGGACTCGAACCCTCAGCCTCCGGTTTTGGAGACCGGCGCTCTACCAATTGAGCTACACTCCTATAGAAGTTTACTCTATAATTTTAGTTACTACTCCAGCTCCAACTGTTCTACCACCTTCACGAATAGCAAAATTTAGTTTTTCACTCATCGCAATCGGAGTAATTAAAGTAACTGTGAATTTAGCATCATCTCCAGGCATAACCATCTCTGTACCTGCTGGTAATGTTACTTCACCCGTAACATCTGTTGTTCTAAAATAAAACTGAGGTCTATACTTAGTAAAGAAAGGAGTATGTCTTCCACCCTCATCTTTTTTAAGCACATACGCTTGAGCTTCAAATTTAGTATGTGGAGTAATTGAACCTGCTTTACAAAGAACTTGTCCTCTTTGAATGTCATCACGCTCAACACCTCTTAATAGAATACCAACGTTGTCTCCTGCTTCTCCAGAATCTAAAAGTTTTCTAAACATTTCAACACCAGTACAAACTGATTTCTTAGTTGCAGTAACACCAACGATTTCAACTTCTTCACCAGTTTTAATAACTCCTGATTCAATTCTACCAGTTGCAACAGTACCTCTTCCAGAAATCGAAAAAACATCCTCAACAGGCATTAGAAAAGCCTTATCGACATCTCTAGTTGGTTGAGGAATAAATTCATCAACTGTTTTCATTAATTCTATAATAGAGTTTTTTCCAATTTCATCGTCTCTACCTTCAACGGCTGCTAAAGCAGAACCCTTTGTAATCGGAGTTTTTTCACCAGGGTATTTATAAGAGGTCAATAGTTCTCTGATTTCTTCTTCTACAAGTTCAATCATATCTTTATCATCTACTTGATCAACTTTATTTAAGTAAACAACGATTGAAGGAATACCAACTTGCCTTCCTAACAGAATGTGTTCTCTAGTTTGCGGCATAGGACCATCAGCAGCGTTAACTACTAAAATAGCTCCATCCATTTGAGCTGCACCTGTAATCATATTCTTTACATAGTCAGCGTGACCCGGGCAATCAACGTGTGCATAATGTCTCTTGTCAGTTTCATATTCAACATGAGCAGTTGAAATTGTAATTCCTCTTTCTTTTTCTTCGGGAGCTTTATCAATTTGATCATATGCAGTAAAAGTTGCAGTTGAACCAGCTGTTTCAGATAACACCTTTGTGATTGCTGCAGTTAATGTTGTTTTACCATGGTCGACATGACCAATTGTTCCAATGTTACAGTGTGGCTTGTTTCTTACGAACTTTTCTTTTGACATTACTTTTTTACCTCAGTTTAGTTTTGTTAATAATTTCTTTTTTCTTGGAGCGGGTAAAGAGAATCGAACTCTTACATCCAGCTTGGAAGGCTAGCGTTCTACCATTGAACTACACCCGCACAACATCAAGAATTACACTCCAATTATTAAAAATTTTTATTGAATGGTGGAGGGGGAAAGATTCGAACTTTCGAAGACCGAAGTCAACGGGTTTACAGCCCGCCCCATTTGACCGCTCTGGAACCCCTCCTTATTGGGGAAGTGTCCCCTGTTCAATAAAAGCTTCAAACAACAAGCGTTTTATATATTTTTATTATGCAATTGCAACACGAGATTTACTGGGAAAATATGCTAAAATACGTGTAAAACATACTTATATTTATGAATAAATCATCATTTTTGATCGTAGGACAACATGCAGTAATTGAAGCACTTAGAAACCCCAGAAGAAAGGTATTAAAAGTATTTTTAACTGAAGAAAGTAAAAAAAATATTCATAGAAAAAACCCAAAAAAAAATGTTCTTGAGGATGTAAAGGTTTATTTTAAGTCAAAAAAAGAATTAGATAAGTACACCTCTAAAGATCAAATAATGCATGGTGGTTATGTTGCTGAGGTAGAACACGTAGATCAACCTGATCTAAAAGAATTTATAAAAGGAAAAAATAATCTAACATTTGTTTGTATCGATGAGGTAACTGATCCAAGAAATATAGGCTCCTTAATTAGAAGTGCTGCTTCTTTTAATATTGATGGTTTAATAGTTAAAGAAAGACAATTTCCTAGTGATAGTAAATTAATGTATAAATCAGCAAGTGGTTCTATGGAGCATCTAAATATATTTGAGGTCTCAAATATTAATTCTACACTTAAAAATTTAAGAGAAAAAAATTTTTGGGTATATGGGTTTGATGCCAAAGGAGAAAAAAGCTTCACAGAAACAAAATGGGGAGGAAAAAACGTCTTGTTATTTGGCTCTGAAGGATTTGGTATGAGGGAACATACCAGCAAGTACACTGATTTTTTGGTTAAAATTGATATAAATAAAAATGTTGAAAGCTTAAATATATCGAATAGTGCCGCTATTGTTTTTCATCACCTTGAATATTTGAAAAGTAAAATCTAAACATCTTCAATTAAATTTTACTTATTATTAGAAAAAATATATTTAGATTTTTTTATACAAATATTTGTTAAGTATTTCTTCTAATTTACCTAAAGTATTTTTCTTACTGAACCTATCTAACGAATCATACCCTTTTTTAGCTTTATGAATAGCAGAAGTATAATTTTTAAAAATTTCTATGAGTGTTTTTTGAAAACTTTTATTATCACCAGGATTATATAAATAGCCATATTTACCGTTTGAAAACACAAAATCACTTAGTCCTACTCTTGTTGGTGCAACACATGGAATTTTATAAGAAAGTGCTTCACCAATAATATTTGGTGTTCCATCATATTTTGAAGTAACACAAATTAAATCAATAATTTTGTTATATTTTATAAGTGGGTTTTTAACATATCCATAAAACTTAATGTCATTTAAATTATTTTTAGATATTTCTTTTAATTTATCAAGACATACACCTTTTCCAATAATATGAATTTTAAATTTTTGAGAATCTAATAGTTTAATTGTGTTTTTAATAAAAAAGATAGGGTCTTTATCATCAACAAGTCTGCCAATAAAAAAAATATTATAAATTTTTTTTATTTTTTTTCTACCAGTAAATTTTGGGAAATAGTTATAAATTATCTCTACATTTTTAACTTTTATAATTTTTTTAAGAAATTTTTTATTATTTTCAGAAAATGTGATTACTAGATCTGCATATTTATAAAAATTTGTAATAATTCTTTTTAATAAATGTACCTTACTTAAGTGAATTGATTCATAGCTATTTTTATTATTAAATATGGCTGTGGGAGTTCTAATTACCAATTTTGTTTTAAGTCCAAGAAATTTGAATAATAAAATAAAAAAATGGTCTTGAACTGAAAAAATAATAGTTTTTTTATTTAAAAATTTAAATAAAAGAATAGCACAAAAAAAATTATTCAATAGTCTAAATTGAATTAGAAATTTAATTTTAAAGTTTATTATCTTAACTTTTTTACTAATTAAACTTAATTGTTTATAATTATTTGTATTTGTTACTAACGAAATATTGCTATATTTTGACAAATAATTTAGGTAATTGATTAATGTTTTTTCAAGACCTCCATCTGATATTTGAGGACAAAAAAAGATTATCTGTTTTTTATCTTTACTCAATTTTATTTATAAATATTATTGTCAATTAAATACTGCACATATTTTTTAATACCAGTATTTAAGCTATATTTTGGGTTAAAATTCAAAAGTTTTTTTGCCTTATTAATAGATAAAGTTCCACGACTTGGCTTTGTAATATCTCTTGCTTTAATTTTAAACTTTAAATCGGGAAATATCTTTTTTAAATTAATTACAAATGAATATAATGTTTGCGCTTTACCATATGTTATATTGAATATTTGATTAATCCCCTTCTCTTTAGTCCCAGCAAGAACACATCCTTTTGCCAAGTCTTCAATATAGGTAAAATCTAATTTTTCATTTTTTCCCTCAATTTCAATTTGCCTATCTTTAAAGGCATTTTCAATAAAAATCTGTGAAACTCTTCTATTCATATCGGTGGGACCATATACTGCTGACGGTCTTATTATTGTGTATGGAATATTATTAAGAACACTTATGCCCTTTGTTACGATTTCTCCTGCTAACTTCATTGTACCATAAGCCTCTTTGGGATTAACAGAACTTTTTTCGTTAACTTTGTTTGTCTTAAAATCTCCATAAACCATACTGGAAGATATATATATAAATCTTTTACACTTATAATTTTTTTTTATTTTTTGAAGGAGAGTTATAGCATCAAGCAAATTAACAGTTGAATCAACAGATCCAATTTTAGCTTCATCGGTATTAAGATTATCAAGTTTGGCTAAAGGTAAAGCAGCTGTGTGGAATATAATTTCTGGCTGATGTTTTTTTACAATTTCAAATACTGATTTAAAATTATTTGTATCACATCTTTCAATAATTTTATTTTTAATTAAATCTAATCTTTTTTTTCTAAAATCATAAAAATTTTCTTTGGTTGGGTTTATATAACCACCAAAGTTATCTAAAAGAATACATCTCTTAACGTTATTGTTTTTTAGTAAATCAATAGCAATGTGGGTTCCTATAAATCCTAGACCACCAGTAATTAATGCTGTTTTCATAAATCGAATGTTGATAAAAATAATTTGATATTCTTAATAACGTAATGAGTTTGTTTCTTGGTCATATCAGGAAATATTGGCAATGTAACTATTTCTTTTGATAAAATATCAGTTTTAGGCAAATTTTTTTTATAAAATAATTTTAAATACTTTTGTTCATGTAGTGGTGGGTCAAAATGAACTGAAACTTCAATATTTTTTTTTCTCATGAATTTTAAAAAAATATTTCTATATTTTTGAGGGACTCTAACTGTGTACATTTGATATGAATGAGTAAAATTTTTAGGAATTTTTTGAATAATAAAAAAATTATTAAGAGGTAAAAGCTCTTTATCATAAATTTTAGCTATAGCTCTTCGTTTTTTATTGAATAAATTTAACTTTTTAAGTTGGGAAAAACCAAGTGCCGCAAGATGATTAGGTAACCTATAATTATGACCAGGTAACGACGATTCTCTGTGCCAGAAATTTTTTTTTAATTTTTTGTCTATGCCATGTGCTATTATTAGTTTCGCTTTATCAAATAATTTTTTATTCTGAAATGTAAGCATTCCTCCTTCAGTAGTAGTTATATTTTTGGTTGGAAAAAAAGAAAAACAACCCAATCCGAATGAACCAGTATATTGATTTTTATATGTTGCACCTAGAGTCTCTGCACTATCTTCAATTAGTTTTAATTTATATTTCTTACAAATTTTGATAATATTTTCCATATCACAAGGTAAACCTGCAAAATGAACTATTATTATTGCTACTGTTTTTTTTGTAATATTCTTAATTATACTTTCAGGATCTATATTTCGAGAGTTTAACTCAATATCTGCAAAAACTGGATTACAACCTGCGTTAAGAATAGCATTTGCTGTTGAGACCCAAGTAAAACTTGGAATAATTATTTCACCTTTAAGATCTTGACATTTAATCGCACACTCAAGTGCACTTGTGCATGAATTCATGGATAGTGAATAGGGAATTTTAAATTTAGCACTAAATAATTTTTCAAATTTCAAATTATAAGGACCGTGTGTCAACCACGGTGTCCTTAAAGATTTTGTAATAATCTTTAATTCATTATTATCAATGCTGGGTTTACATAATGGAATTTGCATATTTTATATATATATAAGTTTTATTATAATAATCAAAAATTATTAAGAACAAAGTCTAAATATTTTTTACAATTTCTTTTATAATCAAACCTGACAAGATTTTTTGAGCCTACGTCGATCTTTTTTGAAATAATCTTTTTATTATTATAATAATTATTAATTAGATTAGCTAATTTTTTAGAATCACCAATTTTTATTAGATCACCCGCCAACCCGTTTAATAATATTTCCTTAGGTCCTGTTGGGCAGTTAGTAGAGATTATATATTTTTTAAAAAATTGAGATTCTATAAGAATATTTGGCAATCCTTCGAATTTTGATGTTAAAATTACAATTTGTGAACTTTCAATGTATTTATATGGATTTTTTAAATACCCAGTGAATTTAATAAATTTTTGCATGTTGTAATCATTACAATATTTTTTTAATTTATAAGAATTTTTTCCTTTACCAACTATTATCAATCTGGGTCTTAACTTTGAGTCAATCATTCTCATTGACCTTAAAAGTGTAAAGTGATCTTTTTGATCTGTCAATCTACCTACAGACAACATGTTCAAAGTATTTTTTTTAAAAAAATTAATCTTTTTTTTATTTAGTATACTTTTTTTTATTAAACTTTTATCAAATGGATTGTATATATATTTCACCTTAATATTAAATTTTTTAAAAAACTCTTTTTGGAATAACTGTGAATTTACAATTATATCATCAGCTAAATTAAGAAAGAATTTATAAAAAAATAACTTTATTATATTCTTAGACCATCCAGAAACCGATGTATTTGATCTCGTTATAACTTTAGTATTAAATATTTTTGATATAATAATTGCGTACATATTAGCTTGGAATGCAAACACAAGGTATTTATCTTTATTTAAAAATAACTTTTTAAATAAGATTGATAAACAAATTATATATTTTAATTTTTTATTACAACCATTCCAAAAATTATTTTTTGTTCCTGTGAATTTTATATTTTTATTAAAGTTGTTTTTAAAATTATTATTGCATGTAATTATTTCGATATTATCAATTTTTTTACTAAGATAGTTTGCAACTATAAATAAGTTTTTTTCAACACCCCCATCTTCGATAGATGGCATAAATATAATTAAAGTTTTATTCATTAAATATTTGAATTATATATTGAAATATAATTAAAAAAATAATTTTTTTTATAAAATTATTTTATAAGTAAGCAGGTTATTCAATATATTTTTTATGCCACTTTGAAAGTGGAGTATCTTGTAATATTCTAAAACTATTAAAACCAAACAGAATTCTGCTTGTTTTGTAAGGTATTTTCCACAGAGGATTAGTTGCAATATCTCCACTAATTGCTGTTTTAGGATTCCAACCAAAACAAAATATAATGACAAATATTATAAAAAATTTTTTATTATTTAAGGATTTAAAAACTTTATTATTAAGAAAATTTTGGTTTAACAATACTTGATTGTTTTTATATAAATATATGTAAAAGATAATTGAGAATACGTAGCTTATATTTACCCATCTACCCCAGTCAGATCCCATTGCAAATAGAAAAATAACAGGTGTCAAACAAATTAAAACTGGACTTAATAGATTGTCAAATTTTTCAAAAAAAATTATTTTAGAATTTTTTAAAGTAGAATTAAATGCTAATAAGAATAAAGGACCGAAACCAACTAGTATAATTAATATATATCTAAAAAAAACTTCGAATGAGTAGAAATCAAAATTGCCGGCAAATTGATCGTAAATTGAGGATTTACTCTCGAGAAGAGTACAAGCCATGTAGCAACCTTCATTAAAATTAATCATTAAATAATTTGTCATAACCTGGTGACTGTCTTCACTAAGAGGATTAAGAGCAATATAAAAAGCAAGAATTATTGCAGGCACAAATGAACATATGATTTTAGCAAACTCGATATCTAATTTTTTTGATTTTGCTTGAATTAAATCAATAGCGAAAAAGAATAAAAAAAAGAAAATTACAGGCTCCCAGATTAATACTGCCAAAGGAAGAAAAAGTAATTTGTAATAAAGTCTATAGGTATTTTTTGTCAAAAAAAGATAAAATAAGAAAATACAAAAAATAAATATTTCTTTTCGTGCCAAAACTTCTATTTCCGCGACAGGATATAATATAAAAACAGGAGTAAATATTGCTAATATTATAATTTTATTAATTTGAATATTTTTTAAAAATAAATAAAGGGCAGAAAAATATACTATCAAGATCAATACTTGAAAAATTAAAATAGAGTCTCTTAAATTTAGGTCAAGGTAATTTGCTAGATATATACACAATTGTCCAATTATACCTCTTTTTGTAAATCCACCAGAGTAGTTTATTAACCATTCAGAAATTGTAGAATCATTTCCTACTGTATGTTTTTGATATAGATAAATTACACTAAAGAATAAAAGAATAGAAAAATAATATTTTAAATAAGTATTAATATTTTTTTTCATCTAAATAATATTTAATTATTAATCTAATAATTTCTTTTCTATAAGTTTTATGTTTTGTTTTGATATTATTTTTTTAAACAATATGAGTAATTAGAAGTTTTTACTTTAATTTCATTTTTTTTCAAATAAATTCTTTTCGTGTGAATAAATTATAGATAATCTAATTTAAAATAATTAAATATAAATTTTACCATTTGATAAGATAAAATCTTGAGGTTTTTTATAATAAATTGAGTTAAAAAATCACATTTTTGTCAACACCAATTCCACTCTCTTGCAACGAGAGTGTTATAAAACCTTAAATGGTGCTACACCAAGAATCGAACTTGAAATTTATCCTTACCATGGACATGTTATACCATTTAACTATAGTGGCTATTTTGGTATTTATTGATGTATTTCTATAATAAATCATTTTTTTCAAAATATTGCCTTAATTTTTTTCTCTGATGCTTTTCTAAATAACAGTAATAGAGTTCTTTTGAAATCACTGACAAGGTGCGTTAGAGTTCTCTTGCTGCTACTTTGGGAGGTATCTTTTTTCCAATCATCTAAGTTAGCATTAACAACTTTCTTAACTGCTTCGATTGGTTTGCTGCCAATACCTGCAGACCTTCCTTCTACTGCCCCACCTTTTTTGATTACCATTCTTATCAATAACGATGTTGCTCCACTCTGCATAGTATACTTTAAGCTTTGATGGTGCTGCTCTTACTTCAATAGATAGTCCAACAGTTTGCTGGTCCTGAGCTCTATAAGTTTTGTTTGTATGTTTTAGCTTTTCCAAAGCTGCTTTTGTGAACTTGATTGCTTTCATTTTTCCACTCCATTGTTTTTTTAATTGTTTTAATTAAGTTAAATGTGGCTTTGAAATCTCGTTTCAAATGATATTCGTTTAACGATTCCTTTAACAACAGATCAGTCACAAATGGTCTACATCCAGTAACAATTGATCGTGAACAGTCAACAGACTGCGAACTCACTTGGGATTTTTTGCATTGATTTATTTGACCTTTTGAACTAAAAATCACACAAGAAACAATATGCCCTTGTAGCTCAGCTGGTAGAGCAATTGATTTGTAATCATAACCCACCCAATTATCTAACACACACATGTTATTCATCTAGTAAATACTAACAT
>Ga0307986_10000962_pt1 | contig 21300 bp, 21 predicted proteins | sample EllFjometageno82_FD_203170 | JGI IMG/M metagenome (GOLD analysis project Ga0307986, IMG submission 203170) | Marine microbial communities from Ellis Fjord, Antarctic Ocean - #82 | ecosystem: Environmental > Aquatic > Marine > Unclassified | place: Southern Ocean | collected 2014-10-09
TTTCATCCATTGCATAAACGGTGTTAATTAACAGTGTTAAAAAACCTGCAATAATTCCTAATTTTTTCATTTTTTATTCCTTTTTTTTAATTTATGTTTTATATTGAGAATGTTTTCTATATTGAGAATAATACGCATTGTCAAATACATGATAATGATAATCAGTAGCAAAATGACGCACAAGATAAAAATACGTTAAAAAAAGAGAAAAGAGTGTATTAAATAATTTTAGCTTGAACAGAACCAAGCTTTTCTACAACACCATGGTAAAGACCTTTTTTGATAATCGGTACAACACCAACTGTAGATCCAGTAAAAATATAAAAATCTTTGTTAAGATTTATTTTGTCTTTTTTAATTTTATTTAAAACAAATCTACAAGAATTTAGAGGATTTATATAAACTGTATTTGTATTTCCATCAACATACTGATTAGCAGATTTATTTCTTATATTAGTTTTTAAATTTTCAATTTTAATTTTTTTAAATTTTTTCTTTTTACCAATCAAAAACTTAACATTAGCACCAAAATCTCCACATATATCTCCTAAATATTTTAAACCATTTTTTCTTTGACGATAACCAACAACTTCAATGCAAGGCGCCATATGAGAGATATATTTATTAATGCTCTTCATTGTGATCGGGCCACTTGAGGTAAAAAAAGATTTTTTAATTAAATAGCAAACTTCTAATTCTATTCCTAAGGTGTATTTGTTAATTTTAACAGATTGCCCGCTCTTAATAAAATTATGATTATATATAGATGCATAAAAAGGTTCTTTTTCTCCAAGTTTCTTAAGAACAGGTATAGCTGTTCCTCCGGCTTTAAATCCGATAATTGGTTTTTTTACTTTACTCTCACAAAGTTTTCTTAATTTTTGTGCTTCATTAATATTTTTAGTATACTTAACAGGTATAGGGGAAATTAATTTATTTTTTAAAAAAGCATTGACTAATTTATTTGATATTTCATTAATTTTATCCATATTTATATGAGCTTACCTATTTGAATAGCGGTATCACACATTCTATTTGAAAAACCCCATTCATTGTCATACCAGGCTGAAATTTTACAAAACTTTTTATGAATAACATTTGTTTGAGTGGTATCAAATATTGAGCTACTCGGATCATGATTGAAATCTATTGAGACTAGAGGTTCATTATTTATAGTTAACACACCTTTTAATTCTTTTGAATTAGATGCGGCTGTAATAATTCTATTTATTTCATCAACATTGGTTTCTTTTTTACTGACAAAACTTAAGTCAATTAAAGATACATTGGTGGTAGGAACCCTAATTGATATACCGCCTAATTTACCTTTTAGGCTAGGTATCACTTGACCTATTGCAGTAGCTGCACCAGTTGATGTTGGTATTAATGATTGGGAAGCAGTTCTTGCTCTTCTTAAATCACCATGAACTTTATCTAATAATCTTTGATCGCTAGTAAAACTATGAATTGTAGTCATAAAACCGTATTCTATACCAAAATTGTCTTCTAAAACTTTTGCCAAAGGAGCCAAGCAATTAGTAGTACAAGAACCTGATGATATCACGTTATGTTTTTTCTCTAATAAATGGTTATTTACTCCATATATAACTGTTAGATCACAATCTTTACTTGGAGCAGATATTATTACTTTTTTAGCTCCTGATTTCAAATGTAATCCAGCTTGCAATTTTGATTTAAATTTACCAGTACACTCTAAAACTACATCTACATTTAATTTTCCCCATGGAATATTATTTGGGTCCCTTTCTGATAAAAAAATAATATTTTGGTTTTCCACTGAAAAGCCTTTGTCATTTTTTTTAACAGCAAAAGGAAGCTTTCCGTGTGTGCTGTCATATTTAAATAATTGAATATGGGCATCAATATTACCAGGCCCATTTACAGCAACTACTTGTATTTTATCTCTGAAATTTTCAAGAACAGCACGCAATACAAGTCTACCAATTCTACCAAAACCATTTATTCCAATTTTAATCATTTTATATTGTTTAGCCTACTAATAGAAATTTTTCCAATTAATCTCAAGTTTTTTGTCATCTAAGATAGAATTAATTGTAGCAATCATTAATGGCAGTTGTTTGTCGCTAAAGTCTTCTTTAACTTTTTTGCCTATTTGAAAGATTAGGTCCGCACCTTCAACAGTTGTATTTTTCATTTTTGTTTTTTTTGCATCACTATAGGTGAGGCCATCACCTAAATGAGAACCCATTTTACTGTTTCTCCCCCCATCAGCGCTAACGTATAAATCACCAATTCCAGCTAAACCTAAAACTGTTTCTTTTTTTCCTTTAATTTTTTCAATAAAAAAAATCATTTCTGAAATAGATTGCTTAACAAGAGCGGCAGCCGTATTTAAATGATTGTTATCTATAGAGTCCTTTGAAAGTTTTACTCCACAAACTCCTTTTGAAGCTCCAATAGCTATTGCATAAATATTTTTAATTGCAGCGCAAGTTTCAACACCAATCATATCATCTGAAAATGCTAGATGATAATAGTTAGTCTTAAATAAAATCGAGATATCACGAGCGATAGATATATTTTCATTAACTACCACTACATTTGTATTTATTTTGTTAGCCAAGCCAGCAGCTAGGCATGGGCCTCCAATTGCTGAGATGGAAACTTTTTCAATCCCCTTCTCTTTTAAAAGTCTTTTTAATTTATTAGCTAAAATTTCAAAATTATTTTGAAATATATTCAATCCTTTTGTTAACAAAAGGATGGGTGGTAAATCATCATTTAAAGCTAATAAAGAAAGCTGCTCAGCGGACCAAGTAATACCCTTAGAGCTGATAGCTAAAACTATAAGATCAAGCTTTGATTTAGAAATATTTTTTAGGTCATTAGATTTAAATAAGTTTATAGCTTTTGGTATCTTAATTCGTAAACTGGGGTGACAATTATCATTTTTTTTTAATTCATCAATAAAATTATCTTCTAAATGTGTTCCGACAATATTAACATCATGATTATTATCTAAACATGGTATAGAAAAAGCTGCACCCATTGTTCCAGCTCCAATAATTAAAATTTTAGACATTTAGTTTTTTAAAAATAATTTTTTAATTAATATAACAATCGATATTAACTCAATTTTAGCAATTATCATAAATATAATAATAAAAAGTTTTGAACTTGTTAATAAATTTGCAAAATTTAAATTTTCTATACCGTATAAATTTGAATTAACTGTATTAGTTAAAGTAAGTATTGATAATTTAAATGAATTTTCAAAATTAATACTATCAGTTAATAAAATGGAAGAAAGCACTGCTATACTTATAAAAAAAGAGATAAATATAAAAAAAGATAATTTAATAATTTCACTGTCTATTTTGTTATCTGAGAATAACAAATTTTTTTTTACAATATTGTTCGGTTTAGCTAATTTTAGTATCTCTATAAAAGAAGCTTTCAATAAAATGTAGATCCTTAAAAACTTGATACCAGAAGTATTAGATATTATTGAGCCCCCAATTATTGTTAGAAATAAAAAAAATAAAGAAAAATTATTCGGAGATTTGTTGATTGATATCCCTGAAGTATTAATCGAAGTCAAAATATTTAATAAGACATCTAGTAAATTTAATTTGTTAATGGAAAATATAGCGATTAAAGATAAAATAATTATTAAAATAATTAACGCAATATCTTCGTAGTGTTTTTTGAATATATTTTTTGAAGTGTAAAGGTTGTAAAAAAAGAAGATATTTAATGTCGTTAAAATAAAGGACAGAATAAGTATAAATTCTTGAATATTAGTCCTTATAATTTGATTTAATGAATTCGTTGGTAAAAAGCCACCAGAAGAAATTACTGTTAAGGCGAGGTTTAAACTATTTAGAAGTCTTATATCAGAGAATGAAAATAGAATGAATATTAACGCTGTGAAAAAAGAATATAAGAAAAAAATATGCAAAGATATTTTTTTGATGTTAATCTCGGGATTTAAACTTTTATCACTGCTATAAACAAGCTTATTAAGTTTGTAATTAAATTGTGAATTTGAAAAAAATAAAATTAAAAAAACTAAAAAATACAATCCACCTATCCACTGAGAGGCAGATCTCCACAAGACTAATGTAGGATCTATATATTTTATATTTTTAAAAATAGTAAAACCGGTACCAGTAACACCTGAAAAAGCTTCAAATAAGGAGTTAACAAAAGTTATTTGATAATTACTTAGATAATAAGGGATTGAAATTAAAAATGATGTTGAAATATAAATTAAAATAATAAGTAAGAGCTGCTCATAAAATTCTATTTTTTTATTAGATTTTCTTCCTAAATAGTAAAAAAAAATTCCAAGTGTTAAAGATAAAAAAAGGGTAAAAGTATACGACTCGATATTAAGCAAAAATTTAAAATATGATGAAAATAAAATATTAAAAAAAGAAAGAATGCTTAATGGAAAAGTAAATAAACCCAAATAATATAGAATTCCCTTAAAATTAACATTCATCAGTTTTTTATATAGAATTAATTCTAAATATATTCTCTACTTCTTTTAAATGTTCTCTTTTTGCTAAAAAAACAACTAAATCATCTTTGTCAAAACTAAAATCAGATCTAGGAATTATAACTTTCTCTTTTCTAACAATCGCTCCTATTCTTATATGTTCTGGTAAATTAGCTTCTTTAATTTTTTTATTTAATAATTCTGATTTTTCTAAAACTTTTGCTTCAATAAACTCGTATTCACCGTCCAATAAAGAATAAACAGTTCCTATAGTTCCTTTATGAACGTGTTCCATTATTCTTGAAACCGTGGTCATTCTTGGATCTACTAAATCATCGATGTTTAAAGATTTTTGTAATAAACTATAATTTGACTTATTTACGATAGCAATAGTTCTTTTTTTCTGCCCAGATTTTTCTGCTAGTACACAAGCCATAATATTATTCTCATCATCATTTGTTAAAGCTAAAACAGTCTCAGTCTCTTCAATATTTGCTTCTTTTAAAATTTCTTCGTCAAGAGCATCACCATTAATTACAATTGAAGAAGACAATTCACTAGCAATTTCTTCAGCTCTTTGTTTATTTTTTTCGATAATTTTAATTCTTGCTCCATCAAAATTGCTTTCTAATAATTTAGCTAAATTTAAACCAATATTACCACCACCAATTATTAAAATTTTTGTTGATGTTTTTTCTTCATGGCCAAATGCTTTGAGTATCTGATTTAACTGTTCTGCACTGACTGTTAGATAAACGTTATCGCCCTCTATCATTTTATCATTTTTTTTTAAAAAAATAAATTTATCATCCCTTAATGCTCCAACTATATTTGCTTTAAAATCAGGAAACTTTTCTGTTAGTTTTTTTAATGGTATATCTTTTAATGGACAATTTTTTTCAACAGAAATTTCTAACATTTTCACTTTACCATTGGCAAAAGGAACGTTGTCTAATGTTCCCGGAGCCTCCAATCTCCTATATAGAGATTTTGCGACTTCAATTTCAGGCGAAATAATTACATCGATTGGTATATGAGATTTAGCAAATAAATTACTCCACCGACCTTCTAAAAATTCTTTGGATCTAATTCTAGCAATTTTTTTTGGAATATTAAAAAGTGAGCTGGCCAATTGGCAAACTATCATGTTCGTTTCATCATTCCTAGTAACCGCTATAATCATATCAGTCTCTTCAGCACCAGCATTTTCAAGCACATTAGGAAATGTGGCTTTTCCAACAATACCTTTAACATCTTGAGAATCGTTAATTTTCTTTATATCTTCAGAGGATGGGTCTATTACAGTAACTGAATGACCTTGAGCAGATAACTGCTTGCTAATTGAAAAACCAACTTTTCCAGCTCCACAAATAATTATATTCATTTTTAATTAATACCCTTTATTCCTAAAGATTTAAGTTTTCTGTGTAAGGCTGATCTTTCCATGCCAATATGATCAGCTGTTTTAGAAATATTTCCTTGATTAATCTTTAATTGATTTATTAAATATTTTTTTTCAAACTGTTCCCTTGCTTCTTTTAAAGGAAAAGACATTGTTTTTGTTATTAAATTTTCATTTGAATCATTGTTTGGTGTCTTTGATAATATATCATTTAAAATTAAATTTATACTTTCATCGCTTTCGTTAATTGATAAAATAGTTAATCTCTCAACCAAATTTCTAAGTTCTCTAATATTTCCTGGCCAATTATATGAGTATAATAAATCATTGTCAGTATTTATATTTGTCTCTTGAACGGCGTTTAACTCAGATAATTGTTTTTTAAAATAATTAATTAATAACGGTATATCTTGGGCCCTAGAATGTAATGATGGCAATTCTATAGGGACAACATTTAATCTGTGGAATAAATCTTCTCTAAATTTTCCATTCTCAATCATGTTTTTAAGATTTTTAGAGGTGGAAGATATAATACGTATGTTTGTTAAAATGTCTTTCATTCCATTAATTCTTTTAAACTTTTGATCGATTAGAACTCTTAGAATATTTGCTTGGGTATCAATAGGTATTTCAGAAACCTCGTCAATAAGTAGTGTTCCTTTATCAGCTTTTTCTAATATACCGTAAGAAATACTTCCATCCTCATACTCTTCACCAAATAATTCTTTTTCATATTTTTTTTCTTGTAAAAGAGCTGCGTTTAAAACAACAAAAGTATTTTTACTTCTTGTTGAAGCTTTGTGAATTTTTCTGGCTACTAATTCTTTACCCGACCCTGTAGGTCCGGAAATTAAAACCCTACTTTCTGCTGTAGCAAGTTTATCAATTGTTTTCTTTATTTTAATAATTTCTGGAGATTCTCCAATGAAGTCAAATGAATGAAAAAGTTTATTTTCCAAAACTTCTTTTTCAACTTTTAAACTAGATGCTTCCAAGCCTCTATTAACATAATTTAATATTTTTTCAGTTGAAAAGGGTTTTTCGAGAAATTCATATGCACCTAATCTTATTGCTTCGACAGCCAACTGGACGTTAGCATGACCTGAAATCATAATAACAGGCGTATTTTTTTCTTTTTTCATAATTTTTTTTAATAAATCAATGCCATCTCTATCTCCTTTATCAAGTTTAATATCTAAAATAGCCAAATCAGGCAATTTGCTTTTGATTTCAAATTCAGCCTGTTCAAAATTTGCTGCTGATCTAACAATAAAATTATTGTCTTTAAGAATGTTACAGATTAAAAATCTTATATCTGAATTATCATCTATGACTAAGATTTCTTTTTTCATTTATTGATTTAAGCTTGGTAAATTTATTACAATTTTAGTTCCGCTAACTTCACTAGATATTAAAAGTTCACCCTTATGTTCTGATATGATTTTGCTTACTATTGGCAAACCTAGTCCGGTTCCTTTCTTTTTAGTTGTGAAATAAGGTGTCATTACTTTTTTAGTATCAAGTATACCTGTGCCGTTATCTTTAAGTTTGATAGATATATAGCTATTATTACTTGTAATTACTATATCAATTTTCCCAGTAAAATCGACTTTTTTAACCTTTTTTTCAACAAAAGATTCCTCTGAGTTCTTAATCAAATTAATAAAAACTCTATAAAGCTGTTCATCATCCCCGTAAATAAAAATATTTTTTTTAAATGCATTTATATTTATTAAATTATCAGATGACATCTTAATAAAATTAATAGCCCTATAAATAGTATCATTTATATTAATTTTTTTAAAAATTGGACTAGGCATTCTTGCGAAACTAGAGAATTCGTTTACTAAATTTTCTATATCTTTAATTTGTCGATTTATTGTATTTAAATATTCAATGAAATCTTCTTTACCTTCATTAATTTTTTTTGAATATTTTTCTTGCAGTCTGTCAATTGACAGTTGAATTGGTGTTAACGGATTTTTAATTTCATGAGCTAACTTCCTAGCAACATTTTCCCATGCCTCATGTCTTTCCGCAATAAGTAATTTATCTTGTTGTTTTTTTAATCTATCAATCATGTTGTTAAAATTATCATTTAGCATTTGAAATTCTTCATCAGTATCTATTTTTGGTACCTTAGTGCTTAAAAAGCCTTTGCTTATATTTTCTGATGCTGAAATAAGATTCACAATAGGCTTAGTAAGTCTTGAGGCGAATGAAATTGCTATTACGGCGGATAAAAAAAGCAACAAAGTGACAACAATAATATAGATAATCAAAAAAGTAACTTTTAAACCTAGTTGGTTGTTTTCAACAGAATAATAAAAATCAACCGCTTCTTTAGTTTCATTTAAATAATTAAGTATTTTTGGATCTATATTTCTAGAAATAAATAAATAGGTATCAATTAAACTATTTAATTTTATCATGACAGATGTTTTGTTTTCTGTATCGTTTGAAATAATTACAGACAAACCTTCTAACGCTTTATCAAACTCTAAATCAGTTGGTGTAATAAAATTATTTACTGCAGTTTTTGTATCAGATAATATTATGCTTCCTGTACTATCAATTAAATAAATATCATCAACTCTTCTTAAAAGTTTCTCAGATCGAACAATATCTTTAAAAAGTTTTGGATTGCTATAAAATAAATTTGATGCCCTATTAATACCAACGCTCATAAGAAAAACATCAGATTCTACTGTTTTTTTATTTTCTAACAAATAATTATTAGCTACATCGTAAGAATTATTAACGGCCCTGGTTATTTGATCGTTAAAGAAATTTTGAATAGAAAAATTAAATAAAAAAAGTGAAAATATTGCTATAAGTAGAGCGGGTATAAAGGTAAATAATGTAAAAAGAGATATATACCGAAGGTTAGTTCGTGATCCAGTTTTATTTGCTTTATGTGTAGCATAAAGGCTTGTTATATTTCGGTAAATAAGTGTAAAAAAAACTAATAGCAGTGTGAGATCTAAAATTAGTAAAACTTGTAAATTAAATTCATTTAGAGCTAGAAATCCTTTATCTATAAAAGTAAGAAAAGTTAATATTCCAAGGAAAACACACAAAAAAGATGTTCCTATTATCCAGTGAAAGTTTTTTATAATTTTAAACATTAAAAATAAATATTAATAATTTATATAAATATAATATAACTTAATACAATGAGTTTTTGCGTGATTTTATTAGCAGCTGGCAATAGCAGTAGATTTGGATCAAATCTAGCAAAACCTTATCATAAAATTGGGTCTAAAACATTACTCGAACTTAATATTGAAAAATTTAGCAAAATCACTTCTATCAAAAAAATTATAATTGTTAATAATAAAAAGCATCTAAATTTAGCTAAAAAACTAAAATATAAAAATATAAAACTTATTGAAGGAGGTCAAACTAGGCAAGAGTCAACTTTTAATGCTTTGAAATATCTTAAAAAAATAAAGTGTACTTCTAAAATTCTAATACATGATGCGGCAAGACCAAATTTTTCAAATAAATTATTAAGCATAATAATAAAAATGTCAAAAAAATTTAGCACTGTAATACCTACAATTAAAATAGAAGATGCAATAAAACAAAAATATGAAAATAATAATTATGAATATTTTGTGGGGAGACAACGAGATGATTTATTTTTAACACAAACACCACAATGTTTTAACTTTAAAGAAATATTTAAATTACATAAATTTAATAGCGACAAATATCATGATGATGATTTTTCCTTAATAACGGATGTAAGTAAAGTAAAGTTTATAGAGGGAGAAAAAAGTAATTTTAAAATTACTGATAAATCTGATTTTAAAAATTTAAAAAATATTTATATGTCCAAAATTAGTTTTGGAATAGGTTTTGATGTTCATAGATTAGTTCCTAATAGAAAGTTATACCTGGCAGGTTTAAAAATAAAATCAAATTTGGGAACATTAGGACATTCTGATGGTGATCCAGTTTTACATTCAATTACAGATGCCATTCTTGGCGCTTGTAAAATGGGAGACATAGGTCAGATCTTCTCAGATAAAAATAAAAAATTTAAAAATATAAGATCAACAATTTTATTAAAAAAAATTGTACATAAAATTAAAAATAATGGTTACTACATTAATAACTTGGATATAAATATAATCACTCAGACACCTAAGATACAAAAATATAAAAAAAAAATGATAAATAATATTTCTACTTTATGTGAGCTCTCTAAAAATCAAATTAATATTAAAGGTAAAACAACTGAAAAATTAGGTGTTATTGGAAAAGAAAAAGCTATTGCTTGCGAGGTAATAACATCAGTAATTAAATATGAATAATAAATTTGAAAATATAATTTTGACTATGTGCGGTGTTGGTTATTTTAAATTTGCACAAGGCACTTTGGCTTCATTTATAACTTGCGTTATTTTTTATTTATTTTGGATTATTTTTGGCCTCAAAGATTATCAAATTCCTATTTATATCTTTTTAATATTACTATCTATATATTCTACAATTTTAATAAATAAAATTTACGGCACAGAAGATTCGAAGGAAATTGTTATAGATGAATTTATTGGGCAAAGTATACCCATATTGTCCTGGTATTATGTTGGAAATAATTTAAATGAACTTATTTTTAACTATATTATCACCTTTGAAATTTGGATTTTATTATCTTTTTTATTATTTAGATTTTTTGATATTTTAAAGCCTTTTCCTATAAATTTAATTGATAAAAAAATTAAAAATGGTTTTGGCGTTGTGTTTGACGATGTAGTCGCAGGTATTTATTCAACAATTACTTTATATATTATCTTCTCATGGTTTTAGAAAAAACAAGAAAAATAGTAAAACTACTTAAGAGAAAAAAAATTAAAATTTCTATTGCAGAGTCTTGCACCGGTGGAAAGCTATCAAGCGCTATAACATCGATAAGTGGTTCATCAAAAGTGTATACAATGGGTTTAGTCACTTATTCTAATCAAGCTAAAAATAGTATTTTGAAAGTACCAAAAAAAATTATTAAAAAATATGGCGCAGTGAGTGCGCAATGTTGCTTCTCTATGGTTAAAAATTTAAATAGAATAAGTAGAAGTAAGATTTGTGTCTCTATAACAGGAATTGCTGGCCCGAATGGTGGCACTAAAAAAAAGCCAGTTGGACTTGTTTATATTGGAATAAACAATGGGAACAAAATTAATATAAATAAATTTATTTTTAGAAATAAAGGTCGTTCATATATACAAAGTTCGGCTGTTAAAAAATCATTAGATTTAATACTTGATATTATATAATCAATCTTTTCTCATAAATCTAAGATTTATTGTATAAATATATTGCTCTTTTCTCAAAGGCATCAGCAATCTTTTTTAAACCGAAATTGAAATAATTTTTTAATATAATGTTTAATAGATTATTTTTAAGTTCAAAATCAATATAAAACTCTAGTATCGTTGAGTGATTTATTTCTTTAAATCTCCATTCATTTTTTAAATATTTTAAAGGGCCATCAATATTTGTAACGAGGATTTTATTTTTTTTCTTGTAATGAACAACAAGACTTGAGTATGTTTCGTTTAATAATTTTTTTCCGACTTTTAAATCTGCTTTAATTTCTGTTATGTCTTCACTTTCTACTTTTTCATGTATTTTACCTTGTAGACACCACGGAACAAACTCAGAATATTTTTCTATATCTAAAACTAAATCAATTAGTTGTTTTTTGTTACAGGGAATTATTTTTTTTATTGATGCGGATGACATTCATTTTTTTTATTTCGTGCATCTTGCAACTTTCTAAAATCTTCATCAGCATGATAGGAAGATCTTGTTAATGGAGAAGAAGAAACAAGTAAAAAACCTTTTGTCTTTGCTATATTTTCAAGTTCTTTAAATTCATCAGGATGATAATATCTGTCTAAAGGATGATGTTTTACAGATGGTTGGAGATACTGTCCGATTGTTAAAAAATCAACTTCTGCTGATCTTAAATCATCCATCACTTGGTTTATTTCGTCTTTATTTTCACCTAGTCCAACCATAATTCCTGATTTTGTAAAAACTTTTTTATTATAGTTCTTCACATTTTTTAAAAGCTCTAATGAACCAAAGTATCTAGCGCCAGGTCTAACTTTAATATAAAGTCTTGGAACTGTTTCAATATTATGATTGAAAACATCAAGATCTGCTTCTAGAACTTTTTTATACGCATCACCTTTTCTTAAAAAATCAGGTGTTAAAACTTCAATCGATGTATTTGGATTTTTTATACGTATAGCTGAAATAACATCAAAGAAGTGTTTTGCTCCACCGTCATCTAAGTCGTCACGATCAACAGAAGTAATAACAACATGTTTTAACATAAGTTTATTAACGGCGTTAGAAATTTTATACGGTTCAAAAATATCTAAACTTAATGGTTTCCCAGTTTTTACATCACAAAAAGCGCAAGCTCTTGTGCATGTATCTCCCATTATCATAAATGTAGCATGTTTCTTGCTCCAACATTCAGTAATATTTGGACAGTTAGCTTCTTGGCAAACTGTTACGAGCTTATTTTCATTTACAATTTTTTTTGTTTCAAAAAAAATTTGTGAATCAACAATTTTAGACCTAATCCATTCTGGTTTTTTTTTAATTAGATTAATTGGTTTATTTACTTTTTCTGGGTGTCTGTATTTAATTTTCATTATTTTAATTTAATTATAATTTCATCTTTATTACCAAACTTAAGTTTATCTCTGTAAAGTATATCAAGATAATCTAAATCATTTTTTTTTGAAAGTAGTTGATTTTTATTTTCAATTATCTTTACTTTTCCTAATAAATTTATTGAATCTTGCATCAGTAATGTTTCAAAATTTTTTTTTTTAATATAAGAAAATAGTCCTCTTTCTCCACCTATTAAATTTATACCCACATAAAGCGTTAAAAATATATTTAATAGTAAAAATTTTTTATTTTTTAAAACTTCAATAAATTTCATTTTTAGATTCTAGCCATTTTAATAGTATTTCCAAGCTCTTCTTCAATTCTAATTAACCTATTATATTTGGCAACTCTCTCAGATCTTGCTAATGAGCCAGTTTTTATTTGTGAAGATTCAGTACCAACTGCTAAATCAGCAATAAAAGTATCCTCTGTATCACCAGACCTATGTGAAATGATTGTTTTTAAATTTTTATCTTTCGCATAACTTATAACATCTAAAGTTTCGCTTAGAGTTCCGATTTGATTTGGTTTAATTAATATAGAATTTGCTGATTTTTCTCTTATGCCTCTTATTAACCTTTTTTTATTAGTTACGAAAAGATCATCACCTACAATTTGTACTTTTTTCCCAATCTTTGATGTAATTACTTTCCAGGTATCCCAATCTTCTTCTGAAAATGGATCTTCTATGGAAGTAATTGGAAATTGACTGGTTATTTTCTCGTAGTATTTAATTGTTTCATCAATAGATAAAAAGCTATTAGAACAAATTGAATATTGTCCATTTTTATTTTTTAATTCATTTGCGGCAACATCTAAACAAATTGAAACATCTTTACCTGGTATTAATTTAGATTTCTCAATAGCATCAACAATCAACTGTAAAGCTTCTTCATTAGAGTTAATAGAAGGAGCAAATCCTCCTTCGTCCCCAACATTAGTGAGCATATTTTTAGATTTTAGTATTTTTTTTAAACTCTGGATTACTAAAAAACATTTTTCAATAGCATTCATAAAACTCGTTGAAGAATCTGGTCTAATCATAAATTCTTGTATTTTTAAATCATTGTCTGCATGAACACCTCCGTTAATAATGTTCATTAAAGGAAAGGGTAAACAAAATTTACTTCCAAAGATTTTATAAAGTGGGATCTTGTTGCTGGCTGCTGAAGCCTTTGCAACAGCTAAAGAAACTGCTAAAATTGCATTAGCTCCTAATTCTTTTTTATTTTCTGAACCATCGAGCTCAATTAAATTTTTATCAACTTTCGAAAAATTATTTGGATCTAAGCCTTTTAAAGAATTAAATATCCTGGTGTTAATGTTTTTTACTGCCATTAAAACACTTTTACCTAGAAAAAAATTTATATCATTGTCTCTTAATTCATGTGCTTCGTAAGCACCTGTAGACGCTCCAGAAGGTGAAATGGAAGTTGCACTTACACCATTATCTAAAAAAACTTCTGCTTCTACTGTAGGGTAACCACGACTATCAAAAACTTGCCTTCCTTTGACGTTAATAATTTTTACCATCTATTTAATTTTTAATTAAATTATCTATTTGAGTTAGTTTCTTTAAAAGATTTTTCATCTCTTTAAGCGGAAGCATGTTCGGACCATCTGAAGGTGCTTTATCTGGGTTTTCATGTGTTTCAATAAAAATAGCTCCAACACCAACTGCAATAGCAGCTCTAGCAAGATGCGGAACGAATTCTCTTTGGCCTCCACTTTTTTCACCCATGCCACCTGGTTGTTGCACAGAATGAGTGGCATCAAAAACTATTGGAAAACCATACTTAGCCATGATTGGTATTGATCTCATGTCCGACACCAAAGTGTTATACCCAAAACTAGCGCCTCTCTCTGTAATTAAAATATTTTTATTTCCAGATTCCTCAATTTTTTTTATTACATTTTCCATATCCCATGGTGCAAGAAATTGCCCTTTTTTAACATTAATTATTTTTCCAGTTTTTGCAGCAGCAATTAATAAGTCAGTTTGTCTACACAAAAAAGCTGGTATTTGTAAAACATCAACATGTTTAGAAACTACAAGACATTGTTCAGCTGTATGTACGTCGGTTAAAATTGGAACACCAATTTCTTTTCTAATCTTATCGAATATTGGCAAAGATTTCTCTAAGCCCATTCCTCTTTTACCATTCAAACTGGTTCGATTAGCTTTATCAAAGGAGGTTTTATAAATTAAGTTGATATTAAGTTCGTCAGTAATTTCTTTTAATTTTTTTGAAATCATTAATGCATGATCTTCACTCTCTAATTGACAAGGTCCAGCAATTAATGTGAAAGGTTTATTATTTGCTATTTCAAAATTGTTGCACTTTACATTAAAATTATTCATTTATTTCTGGTTCATTTTTGCAGCTTTTATGAATGATGAGAATAAAGGATGAGGTGACAAAGGTCTAGATTTAAATTCTGGGTGAAATTGAACGCCAATGAACCATGGGTGATTTTTAAGCTCAATTATTTCTGGTAATTTATTATCAGGCGATAAACCAGAAAATACCATGCCTTTTTTTTCAAATTGTTCCCTATATTTTATATTAACCTCATATCTATGCCTATGTCTTTCATGGATAGTTTTTGAGTTATATATTCTTTTTATAAGAGAATTGTCTTTCAGTTTAGCTTCATAAAGTCCAAGCCTCATAGTTCCACCTAATTCTTTATCAGTACCTTTGATCGTCTTACCATTTTGGTTCCATTCATTTATTAGCCCTACTATCGGTAGCCCTGATACTCCAAACTCGCTTGATGTTGCTTTTTTTATATTTAATTTATTACGTGCAAATTCAATAATCGCCAATTGCATACCAAAACAAATTCCAAGAAATGGTATTTTATATTTTCTAGAATAAGAAATAGCTGCAATTTTTCCTTCTGTTCCTCTTTTGCCAAATCCTCCCGGAATAAGTATTCCTGAAACATTTTTTAATTTATTTCTAATTTGTGAAGATTTTAAATTATCTGATTCAATTCTTATTAAATTTACCTTTAAGTTATTTTTTATTCCACCGTGAGTTAAAGCTTCATCAAGAGATTTGTAAGCATCTTTTAAATTAACATACTTACCTATAATTGCTATATTTACAAATTTTTTGGTATGCATAACTACTTTTGTGATTTTTTTCCAAGGATTTAAATTTACATTTTTTTTAGATTTTATTTTAAAATATTTTAAAACCTGTTTGTCTAAATTTTCTTTATTAAAACTAATCGGTGCTTCATAAATTGTTTTAACATCAACGGTTTGAATAACATTTTCAATTGGTACATTGCAAAATAGTGATATTTTTTTTCTTTGACCTAAAGGTATAGGTCTCTCTGACCTGCAAATTATTATATCAGGTTGAATGCCGATACTTCTAAGTTCTTTAACAGAATGTTGTGTTGGTTTTGTTTTGATTTCATCAGACGCTTTCATATAAGGGACAAGCGTTAAATGAATAAATAAAGTATTTTTTTTACCTACGTCATTTGAAAATTGTCTAATTGCCTCTACAAATGGAAGACTTTCTATATCACCTACAGTTCCTCCAATTTCACAAATTACAAAATCTTCTTTTTTAACATCAAATTTAATAAATTCTTTTATACGATCTGTGATGTGAGGAATCACCTGAACTGTTTTACCAAGATACTGTCCTTTTCTTTCTTTTTTTAAAACGTCGCTATAAATTTTTCCTGTGGTTATATTGTCAGATTTTTTTGCAGATATTCCTGAAAATCTTTCGTAATGGCCTAAATCTAAATCTGTCTCCGCTCCATCATCTGTTACAAAAACTTCACCATGTTGAAATGGGCTCATAGTTCCTGGGTCTACGTTTAAATATGGATCCAGTTTTCTAATTCTTACTTTAAATCCTCGAGATTGTAGCAAGTAAGCTAAGGAAGCAGAAGAAAGACCTTTGCCTAAAGATGAAACCACGCCGCCAGTTACGAAAATATATCGCGTCATGGAAGTATGTTATAATAGATTAATTAATAAAAACAAAGTTTATTTAGAAGATTCTGGAATCTGTGGAAGATTGGAGTTTTCAGTTTCTTCTTTTTCTAAGACTGATTGTGTTTCACGGATGTCATCTCTAGAAATAGCTACCAAAGAAATACTTGTAATAATAAACAATGTTGCAATAATTGCGGTAAATTTAGTTAAAAAATTCCCAACTGTCCTAGATGACGTGAAATTATCCTGTGAAACACCTAATCCCAAAGCACCACCTTCAGATCTTTGTAGTAGAATTGTAACTACGAGAATAATGGCAAAAATTATGTTAATAGTAATTAAAATACTTTCCATACGGACTATTTATAGTAATTCTTTATTATATCAATAAATTTCTTTGCTGATTTAGAAGCGCCACCTATTAAAAAACCATCAATTTCAGGTATTAGTCTAAATTGTTTTATATTTGAGGGTTCAACAGAGCCGCCATACAAAACTGGAATGTTAGTTTTTGTTTCAAAAATAATATTAAGCATTTTTTTAATACTTATTATAGTTTTAGACAAATATAAAACATCTGGAATTTTTCCAGTACCTATTGACCATATTGGCTCATAAGCTACAATAATATTTTTTGCGTTAAATTTTTTTTCTAAAACTTTAGAAAGTTGTCTTTTGAGAACTGTGTTGGTTTGTTTATCTTGTTTTTCTTTTTTATTTTCTCCAATACAAAAAATTATTAAAAGATTATTTTCGATAGCAGCTGAAATCTTTTTTTTTAAAATTATTTCATCATCACCTTCACTACGATTATCTGAATGACCAAGAATTACATATTTTGGTCCTAATTTTTTGATCATAAAGGCACTTATTGCACCTGTATTAGAAGAATATTGACTAATGTGAAAACAATTTTGTGCGCTTACACTAATTTTTTTATTAGTAAAATATTTAGAAAAAGACTCAAGTAAGGTAAAAGGTGTTGCTATTATAACCTTATATATTTTGTTATTTTTATCTTTGGTGATAAAAGCATTAATTTTACGTAAAATCGACAATGAATTGGGGATACCAAACATCTTCCAATTTCCAATAAAATATCTCATGTTATTTGCCATAATAATAAATTTAATCTATATGTGTATAATTATAACTGAACACTAAAATAATATAAAATGTTAGCAACAATAAGTAAACATACAAAGTCCCTGTTTATCAAAATACTAGTTGGGATAATCATATTACCATTTGTCTTTTGGGGTATGGGTGATGTCTTTAGAGGTGGCAATCAAAATATAATAGCCACTATTAATGATGAAAAAATAAGTACCAAAGATTTTATGGACTATTTAGCACGTTTAAATATACCAGATAAAGAAAGGCAAAACTTATCTAAAAACAATATATTGGATAAAATTCTTGAAGATTATATCGGAAGAAAAGTTATTCAACTTGAAGTGAAAAATTTTGGAATTAAAGTAAATGACAATTCTCTTAAAAACATCATTATAAATAATAAATTATTTTTTAAAAATAATAAATTTTCAAGAACGGCATATGAAAAATTTTTGTTAGAGAACTCGATTACAGCTCCAGCATATGAGAGCATATTAGTTGAACAAGAGAAAAAAAGGCAACTATTAGATTTTTTATCAAAAGGAGTTAGTACTCCGGAATTTTTAATTAAAAATGAGTTCATGAAAGAAAATCAAAATAAAAAAATAAAATACATTAATTTAAATAATTTTTACAACACAAGATCACCTTCTGTTCAGGAGATGAAAAAAATTTATGAGAGCAATATAGACTCATTTACTGAAGTCTATAAAAATATTAACTTTATAGAACTTAAGCCAGAAAATTTGATGGGTAATAATGATTACAATAAAAAGTTTTTTAATAAAATAAATGAAATAGAAAATACCATTCTAGACGGAAAAACAATCAATGAAATTGCAAGTGAAAATAATATTAAAATAAACAAAACTGGAGAAATTAATAAAAGAAAACTTACATTTGAGGGATCAAAATTGGAAATTTTAAATGATGATGTTTTTCAAAAAATATTTTTAATAAATAAAACAAATCAGTCTGAACTAATAAATGTGGATAGTAAATTTTATGCTTTCGAAATTCTGTCAATTGTTAAGAAAAATATAAGTTTAGATAACAAAGAAGTAACAAATGCAATTAAGGCTCAATTTAAAATAAAAGACAAATTTGAATATAATTCAAAAATTATTAAAGAGATAGATAACGGTATATTCAATGAATCGTCTATGAGAGAATTTGCAAAAAAAAATAATCTAAAAATTGAAGGTATTGAATTAAAAGGGATTAAAGAGAATACAATTTTCTCAGAAGATCAAATAAAATCTATTTTTCAAATTAAAGATGGCAGACTAAATTTGCTCACGGATAATAAGTTAGAAAAAAATTTTCTAATTTTTTCAGTAAAAACTAATCATGAAAAATTTAAAAAAAACTCTAAAAATTATAAAATATACGAAAATAAAGCTAATATAAATTTCACAAGAGAAATTTATAACACTTATGATAAGAGTGTTAATACAAAGTATGAAGTTGTATTAAAAAATAAAGTATTAGACCGAATTAAAAATTCATTTTGATGAAACTAAATATTAGTTTTACAGATTTTAAAAAAAATCATTCTAAAAAGAAACATCAAGTTCTATTTTTTTCAAGAAAATGTAGTGATTATACAAAAATAGAAAATTTATTTAAATTTTTACTCGTAGAAAAAAATAGTTTTATTTTTGAATCTGTTGAAAAGGGCAAGATAAAAGGTCGTTATACAATAATTGGGTTAAAACCAGATAAGATATGGGATATAAAAAATAATATAATTTCAATTATTTCAGAAGGAAAAGTAAAAAAAATTAAAACTAATCCTCTTAACTATTTAAATAATTTAATAAATAAATTTAATATAAAGATTCCAAAAGGATTACCTTCAATGTCATCTATGTTAGTGGGGTATTTTTCATATGACATTATAAGATACGTTGAAAATATTCCAAATCAATGTGTAGATGATCTCAAAATTCCTGATGTAAGACTATCAAGACCTAAAAATTTAGTAATTTATGATAATTTAAAAAAAAAAATTTACTACATAGAAAATGTTTTTACCGACACCCCAATTAAAAATATTTTTGACAAATACAATTCTATAAAACGTAATTTTGAATTATTTCAAGATTATGAAAACATTGTGATACCTGAAAAATTTACATTTAAGAAAAATAAATTTAAAATTAAATCTAATATTTCTAAAAATAAATTTAAAAATATGGTCTTAACAGCTAAAAAACATATTGTTAATGGTGATATTTTTCAGGTAGTTTTAAGTCAAAGATTTGAAAGAAAATTTAAAAAAAAACCTTTAGAGATTTATAATTATCTAAGAAAATCCAACCCTTCTCCTTTTATGTTTTACTTCAATTATGAAGATTTTAAAGTTTTAGGAAGTAGTCCAGAAATTTTAGTAAGATTGCGGAATAAAAAGATAACTATTAGACCAATAGCTGGTACTAGACCTAGAGGTAAAAATAAGTCTCAAGATAAAAAATACAAAAATGAATTACTTAAAGATAAAAAAGAATTAGCAGAGCACTTGATGCTTTTAGACCTTGGTAGGAATGATGTGGGAAAAGTTTCTAAAATAAACTCTGTAAAAGTTACTGAAAGTTTTAATGTAGAGAAATATTCACATGTTATGCATATTGTTTCAAATGTAGTTGGTGAATTTAATGAAAAAGTATCTATATTTGAAGCTTTGTTGTCTGGCTTTCCTGCTGGAACGGTAAGTGGAGCTCCGAAAATTAAAGCTATGGAAATTATCGATAAACTAGAAAAAAATAAAAGAAAATTATATGCTGGTGCAATAGGTTATTTTACACCCAATAAAGAGTTTGATACCTGCATAGCTCTACGTACCGCTTTAATTAAAAACAATAAATTTTATGTACAGGCTGGGGCTGGAATTGTTGCAGATAGTGAGCCTGAAAAAGAATATGAGGAAACAATAAACAAAGCTAAAGCTTTAATGAGCGCGATAGATTAAATGAAAATTTTACTAATAGATAATTATGATAGTTTTACTTACAATCTTTTTCATTACATATCAAAATTTAAAAAAAATATTGATGTAGTAAGAAATGACAAAATAGATGGTAAATCTATTTTAAAAAAAAAATATAATAAAATTGTAATTTCACCTGGTCCTGGGTACCCCAATCAAGCTGGTAACTGTTTGAAAATTGTAAAAGAAGTTTACAAAAAAATACCTATTTTAGGTGTTTGTTTAGGTCATCAAATAATTGCACAAGTTTTTGGTGGAAAAATTATTAAAGCGAAAAATTTGATGCACGGCAAAACAAGTAAGATTCGACATGATAAAAAAGGCTTATTTAAAAACATTCAAAATAATTTTGTAGCTACAAGATATCATAGTCTTACAGTAGATAGAAAAAACCTTCCAAGAGACTTAATAATTACAGCTGAAACTAATAATAAAACAATTATGGGGTTAATGCATAAAGACTATGATATACACGGGTTTCAGTTTCATCCTGAAAGTATTAATACTAAAATGGGTGTAAAATTAATTAAAAATTTTATATCTGATTAATATGACTGCTATTTTAGAAAAATTAAAAAGAAGTGAAGATTTATCATTTGAAGAAAGCAAAATTCTCTTTTTTGACCTTATGGAAGGAA
>Ga0307986_10000963_pt1 | contig 21291 bp, 14 predicted proteins | sample EllFjometageno82_FD_203170 | JGI IMG/M metagenome (GOLD analysis project Ga0307986, IMG submission 203170) | Marine microbial communities from Ellis Fjord, Antarctic Ocean - #82 | ecosystem: Environmental > Aquatic > Marine > Unclassified | place: Southern Ocean | collected 2014-10-09
CTTACTTCTTTTGTTTCCATTCAAGGTTAATGGATTCTTTTATCTTTAGGGATATGCAAGAACATTTTTTTCAATGCCCTTATTGCTGGGAAGAAATTTCAATGTTACTTGAGCCTTCAGATCAAAGCCAACAATATATTGAAGACTGTGAAGTGTGCTGTAGACCCATTCAAATTAAATGTTTTTTTCAAGAGGAACTCCAGTCTTTTAATGCTCAATCCCAAGAACAGTAGAAGAAATATCTAAAAACAAAAATTATTTAATACTACCAATTTATTAATGTCAGACTGTTTTGTTTGGAATTATCTTTTCACAGAAATTTTTAATTTACATGTTGGAAAGCAATTTTAATTTATTTTTTTGAATTAAAGTAGTTATCAAAAAAGAGTAATTGATACGGTAAAGATTTCCTCCAATATTCCCAATTATGAGAGCCTGGTCGTGAAATAAACTCATGAGAAATATTTCTTTGTTTCATTTTATTATGCAATCTCTTATTTGCCTCATAAAAAAAATCATTTACTCCACAATCAAATATAAGTTTCAATCCATCGGAATTAAGTAAATAAACCATATTAATTACAGAATTACTTTCCCAGTTTTCCTTATTTTCAGAATACTCACCAAGTCTTTTTGGTAGATCCCAGCTAGTTGGAAAAGGTAGGATATCTAATCCGCCACTCATACTACCGGCCGCACCCCAAATATCCTGATGTTTAAACGCAAGATAAAATGCGCCATGTCCACCCATGCTAAGACCAGTTATTGCTCTTCCAGATTTATCTGATATAGTATTGTATTTTTTATCTATAGCTTCGATAAGCTCTTTTGAAATATATGTTTCATATTTCATTTTTTGATCTATTGGACTGTCAAAATACCAGCTAGTTCTTCCGCCATCAGGATTAACAATAATCATATTATATTGATTTACATAATTTTTGATCTCAGGTAATTTTGTTGTCCAATCAGAATAATCACCATCTGCTCCATGAAGTAAATATAAAACCGGTAATGGCCCCTGTTGAATTTCATAATTATCTGGTAAAACAACTATGTTTGAAATCAATTTATTCATTGATTTACTTTGTATTATTAATGTATCTATTTCAAAAGCAAAAACAATTGAAGTATTAAATATTATAAGAAGTAAGATTATTTTTTGTTTCATAATTTCAGTTCGAAATAGTTTTTAAATATAAGATTATCTCTTTTTAACCAAACAACATTTAGTTTTTTCTTCATTTTGTCTGCCACTTTATCTTAGTGATAAAGATAAAATTTTCCCTTACTTTTTAACGGTATTAAGATGAGTACTATTCTATTTTTTAAAATTGATAATAGGGCCTGAATTCCAGTCAATATGAAATAGAGTTAGATTACTTTTTGTTAAATAATAAACAAGCTTTTCTCCTACAAATCTAAACTAATGGTAAGCAGTTGTTCGTATTCAACCCAAAAATAATTACAATTACTCTCACAAGTCCTCAAATAATCTATTAGTTAAAATAAATATTATTTAAAAATTCTTTTGATGAAATTGATACCAGTAATTGCACTAGCTGTAATTAAACCTGAAAATAATGCGGCACCTACACCTGCCGTTACGATATCTTGACCAGTTAAGTATAAACCTTTGACTTTTGTTTTTGGTCTCAAGAAATTTTGACGAAAGCGTCTAGGATTATGGTCAATTCCGTAAAGTGCACCTTGTTTATAATTTGAAAAATGTTTTGCTGTAAGAGGAGTGGAAAATTCATAAAATTCAACTTCTCCTTTTAGTTGAGGTAATTGTTTGAATAGATGCTGAAGAAGACGTTGAGCAAATTCTTCCTTTTTAATTTCGTAAGCTTCGCCACGTTTTTTCCATGCTGTGCCATCCCATTTTGCAAAAGCTTCATAAGGAATCATTGTGATTATATCTATTGTGCTTTTCCCAGGATAACGTTCAGTCCAATCAGAAAATTTGGTAGAAGGAAAAGAAATATAGACTAAGGGAAATTCTGTTTTATTATCATTTAAAAATCGCTCTACGCAACCGTCGTGATCCAGGTCGTCAGGATAAATCCATAAATTTGTTTTTGGAAGTTTTAGATCTTCAGGTGAACCATTAAGTCCGATATAAAGACATCCATATCCTACAGATGGATTAACTTTTTTTAATTTTTCATTTAGCTTATGACGATAAATTACATCTGAAGGAAGTAAATTTTCAAAGGTGTTGAAAATACCAGTACCGCTAATGATGGTTTCTGCATAAAAACAATTCCCATCAGTCAACCTGACACCTTTGGCTTTATTATTTTCTATAATGATTTTATCAACTTCGGCACGAACTAAAATAGTTCCACCTCCTTTTTCAATTACTTTTTCAATCGTTTTTAAAATTTGAGAAGAGCCTTTAGCAGGAACACTTCCTCCTTGCATATAATGTTTTGCAACAGAAGCGTGCATCGCAAAACTACTTTGTTTTGGTGGAAGACCATAATCCCCATATTGTCCACACAATACCTTAATTAGTGTTTCGTCTTTAGTGAGTTCACTTAAAACATCATAGGTTGTTCGATCAGAGTATTTTAGGTATTTTTTCCTCATATAGCTTCCCAAAATTGCACTAGTAAATTTGGATAAAGCCTTATCCATATAAAATTTTGATGCTGCTTTGTTAGTTGCAAAAATCAAATTAACATATTTTTCAATTGCTTCTTTTTCATTGGGAAAATACTCACCCATTTTGGATTTGAAATTATCTACCCCTTTAACAAAATCATATTGCATATTACCCAAAATGATACGATCATATATTTCTCCCATATCATCCCATTGCAATTGTTTATCTGAAACATAATCAAATAATTTTCTCAATACACCATTAGGTCGTTGAACTTCTCCTATATAATGGATACCTACATCCCATTCAAAGCCTTTTCTTTTAAAAACATGTGTAAAGCCTCCTGCGGTATAATGTCGTTCTAGTAATAAAACTTTTTTTCCTGTTTTTGAAAGTAGTGCGCCCGCACAAAGACAACCAATCCCTGTGCCAATTAAAATAGCATCATAAGCTTCAGCTAATTCGGGAGATTTTTTATAAGACTGGATCATTTAAATAGAACTTTACTAAAGATAATAAATTACCTGAATTTAATTAGATTGTTTGAACTTACAGAAGATCTGCATGGGGTTTAGAGATTAATCTACAATTATTTTTTAACTTTAGAATATGGGATTATTTATATTAATAATTATTGGAGTATCTCTTTTGGGAATTGTTATTATTGGTGTCAGAGCAACTGATGAAATTGTTAAAAAAGCAGAATCAAGATTAACGGAAGAATTTGATTTTCGAAAAAGCAATCCTAATAATATTGATGAAGATAAATTGATAAGGCTATACAAGGAAAAAAAGTATGCATATACAAGAAGTAATAATTTAATTGCTTTAACTATTGTGCTATTTTTCTGTTTAATATCCGCTCTAGGTTTAGGTTTAATTTTTTAAAAATATATTCTTAAAATCATTTCTCTTACTTTTTGATCATTTTCAACCAATTCTAGCTCAGATAGTCCTTTTTTTGATTTAGAAAAAAAATAGGATAATTCGGTTTCTGTTTGGAAATTTAACTCCTCTATAAAGGGGTTGATAAATCTTATGATTTATCTCAGTCAACAAGTAATGTAGAGATTACTCTGTAAGGTCAAGAATAGCAATATATTTTTTATTTTTTTCAAAAAACAACTTGAACACCAACTCCTTTATTCTCTAATTTCTTTAGCATTTGTTGCGATATATCTTTATCTGTTATAATTAAATCAACTTTATTTAATGGACAGATTTTTCCAAAACTTCTTTTACCAAACTTTGACGAATCAGCCAAGACGATTAATTTATTTGCAGAGTCTATCATTTTCTTGTTAAGTCGAGCTTCCTCTAGACTAGAAGTAGTAATACCGTGCTCTAAATCAATTCCATCAACGCCTATAAATAATTTACTACAAGACATATCTTTCAAGATTTGTATGGCGTAATCTCCAATTACAGAAAATGAACTTTGTCTTACAAATCCACCGAGTTGTAAGACTTTAATATTTTTATTCTTATTGAGTTCCAAGGCTATATTTAAAGAAGAAGTCACGACCGTTAAACTCTTCTCAGGGTCTAAAGCTTTTGCCAAAGCTTGTACGCTGGTTCCTGAAGCAATTATGATAGAATCGTTATTTGCAATATGAGTTGAGGCCGCATTTGCAATGCCCGTTTTTTCGATGACAGACATTTTTTCTTTTTCAATTACTGATCTTTCGTTCGCGTAAGGATTCTTTAAGGAAGCGCCTCCATGAGTCCTGTACAAAAGCCCTTTTTCTTCCAATAACTTCAAATCTTTTCTTATGGTAACTGCTGAAACTTCTAAAACCATACACAAGTCTAAAACTTGAATATGTTTTTCTTTATTTAACTTATCAAGGATAGCCTGATGTCTTTTCATGAAAATAGTATTAATATAATGTAATCAAACGAAACTACATACCTTTAAACCCTATAAAAGCTTAAAAAAATATTTTACTAGATCGTTAAAAATACAACTAAAATATTTAAATCATACTCTATCATGCTTTGAAATGTTTCGTATTACTATTTTTTTTATATTTACTTTTATTTCGAAATAAAAAGAAATAAAAAGAAACAAATGAATAGTGAGGTGTTTAAAAGGAGCACAATAAAGAAACCATTAGAAATAAAGCTAGATTGGGACTTAATTGTAATAGGCGGAGGAGCTACAGGGTTGGGCATTGCTCTCGACGGTATTTCCAGAGGATACAGAACTTTATTATTAGAACAGGCTGATTTTGCAAAAGGCACTTCAAGTAGAAGCACCAAGCTATTACATGGTGGGGTTCGTTACTTGGCTCAAGGAAATATAGACTTGGTAATAGAAGCCCTCTATGAAAGAGGTATGCTTTTAAAAAACGCTCCCCATTTGGCAAAGAACCAATCTTTTATTATCCCAAATTACAGCTGGTGGAATGTAATATTTTATTCTATCGGACTAAGGGTTTACGATTTTTTATCAGGTAAGCTTAGTCTTGGTAAATCTAAATTTATCTCCAAATCCAAAGCTTTAAAAAGAATAGAAACTGTTAATCCGAAGAAATTAAAAGGAGGCGTTATCTACCAAGACGGTCAATTTGATGATGCGCGCTTAGCCATAAATATCGCCCAGACCTGTATAGAATATGGTGCTACTATATTGAATTATTTTAAAGTAAAAGAATTAATAAAAAAGGATAACGGAACCATAAACGGTGTGGTTGCAATAGACACTGAAACTAAAAAAAAATACAGCCTAAAAGGAAAAACGGTAATAAACGCTACGGGTGTTTTTGTGGATGATATATTAAAGATGGATAAATCCTTAGGCAAAAGTATTATACGCTCAAGCCAAGGGGTTCATTTGGTTTTGGATAATACTTTTTTACCTGGCAAGGATGCCATTATGATTCCAAAAATAGATGATGGTAGAGTTTTGTTCCTTGTGCCATGGCATGGTAAAGTTGTAGTAGGTACGACAGACACTTTATTGAAAGAACATAGCCTTGAACCCAAAGCTTTAGATGAGGAGGTTGATTTTATCCTTTCTAATACCAATGCCTATCTATCCAAAAAAGTAACTCGAAAAGATGTACTCAGTATATTCGCAGGTCTAAGACCTTTGGCTGCTCCAAAGGGTAAATCTGGAAAAACAAAAGAGATATCAAGAAGCCATAAAATAGTGACTTCCGATTCTGGATTAATTTCAGTTATAGGCGGTAAATGGACCACTTACAGAAGAATGGCGCAAGACACTATAGACTTTGCTATAAAAACTAAAATGTTACCGAAAAAAAAATGCGTTACCAAAGATTTGAAAATCCATGGTGGAAAAGAAACCTATAACATAAGTAACCATTTATCTGTATACGGAAGTGATCAAGAAGGCATCAACAAATTAATACAGGAAAACCCAGAGCTGAGCGAAAAAATACACCTCAACGCAGACTATTTAAAGGCAGAAGTTCTATGGGCCGCAAGATATGAAATGGCAAGAACTGTAGAGGACTTCTTAGCAAGGAGAATAAGAATATTATTCTTAGATGCCCGTGTTGCTATTGAGTCTGCACCTATTGTTGCAGAACTACTAGCAAAAGAACTCAATAAAGATCAAAATTGGAAACAAGAACAAGTACAAAATTTCACTAAGACAGCAAGTAACTACGTACTAGATAAGACTAATATGCCTGAAAATTATTTTATATAATCCCAACCCCAATTTTCTATTTGCTCTATAGCTTCTTCAACAGTTTCAAAGGGTCTTAAATACACTCTGTTTTTAAAGTGGGAACCGAAGCCCAACTTCTGACATCTGCTTTTGGATTATAATAAAGAAAAAGCATTAAGATCATCTGTTGATGTTAAATCTGGTAAATGTTCTGAACTTACTGAATAGGATATGCCCGGAGATTAAATAAAAAGAATTGTGTTATTGAGTTTTCATTTCAAAAAATGATCTACTTTTTTATAGGCTTCTATAACCGCTAATTCTCCTTCTTTTCCTGAGATACTATTTCCGTGCTCCATTCCTAAAATCCCATCAAAACCACGACTATGAATATATTTAAAAACATTGGTATAATTAATTTCACCAGTCGTGGGTTCTTTACGACCTGGATTATCTCCTATTTGGAAATAACCTATTTCTTTCCAACAATTTTCGATATTCGGAATCAAATTTCCTTCTTGGATTTGTTGATGATATATGTCAAACAAAATCTTACAAGAGGGAGAGTCTACGGATTTACATATTTCATATGCTTGTGGACTTTCAGATAAGAAAAGTCCTGGATGATTTCTAAAGTTTAAGGGTTCTAAAACCATGACTATTCCGTGAGGTTCTAACAATGCAGATGCTTGTTTAAGACTTTCAACAACATGGGCAGTTTGATAAGCCATATTCTGACGTAAATCAACATGACCAGGAACAACAGTTATCCATTTTGCATTAACGCGCTTAGCTACTGGAATTGCTTTTTTTATATAATCTAAAAACTCTTCTCGAAGCGCAATATCCCCATTAGCTAAATTGGGTTTTTGCCAATAAATTTCATGTGCAACAAAAACACCCATACGGATGTCTCGTTTTTCCATTGTTTGTGCCATTTTCACTTGCATCGACACCTCCCGATTACGCATGTCATTGTCCTCAAAGGCAGAAAATCCTTGATCTGCCATAAAATTTAGCTGATCTACAGGGTCATTACCTGCATGATTTTGAAACATGCCTAAATGGGGTGCATAGTGTAAATTAAATATGTGTTTTGAAAACGTTTGTTTAGCATTGGCAAAAGCAGCTGATCCTGACAAAAGTCCCAGACTAGATACTCCTGCAAGCTGTGTAAAATTTCTTCTGTTCATTTTATATGAATTTTGTTTTTCCAGGAGTTGGAATTGGATAATTACCATTTGTATCTGGAAGTGATGGTGGAGTACTATCCCATGTTAAGGATTCTGGCATTAAATGTAATTGAGAATTTAACGCCTCTTCAAAGGTGATTTTTTTACCTGTATAAGTAGCCATTCTTCCTAAAATAGCTGATAAAGTGCTTTTAGCACCATTTTCAGTATCTGAAATGACACCTCCACTTCGAATGGAAGCAAATAATTTATCGTGTTCTACTTGATATGGATTGGCATCTTCTCCCCATTTTTTCGGATATTTATATTGTGAATTTCCTTCTAAATCGGTAATTTCTCCTTTTCCGATTTCAATACTTCCTTTGGTTCCTTGAAAAACTTCATCTACGCGAGACATTGTTCCTGGAATATGACGACATTGACTAGCAATTACAGCCCCACTTGGGTAAGTAAATTCTACAAAATGATGATCAAAAATTTCACCATGATCTTTTCCGTTTCTTACCTGGCGGCCACCCATACCCTGAGCTGATTCAGGATATTCTCCAATAAACCAATTGGCTACATCAATGTTATGGATGTGTTGTTCTAAAATATGATCTCCACAAAGCCAGTTGAAGTAATACCAGTTTCTCATTTGATATTCGAGTTCAGATTGACCTGGCTTACGTTTTTTTACCCAAACACCAGCATCATTCCAATAGACTTGACCACTTCGAATTTTTCCAATGTTACCAGCATCAATACGTTGTTTTAAATCAATATATTTAGATTGATAATGTCTTTGTAATCCCACTACTACATTTAGTTTTTTGGCTTTAGCCACTTTAGCCATTTCCAATACTTTTCGGATTCCAACAGGATCGGTAGCTACAGGTTTTTCCATAAAGACATGCTTATCATTATTAATAGCATATTCAAAATGATAGGGCCTAAAACCAGGAGGGGTAGTCAAAATAACTACATCGGCCATGTCGATTGCTTTCTTGTAGGCATCAAAACCTATAAATCGATGTTTTTCAGGAATATTAATTTTCTTTTCTCCGTCAAAATGCTCTTGAATTCCCTTTAAACTTTTCTCAATACGATCCCCAAAAGCATCTGCCATAGCAACCAATTCAACATTCTGATCTGCAGTAAGGGCCTGAACTGCAGCACCTGAACCTCTTCCCCCACAACCCACAAGAGCGAGTTTGAGTTTTTTATCGCCACGCACATTTGCCATCGCTTCAACCCCAAGAGGTATTGTCAATAAAGCACTAGTAGCTAGAGCTGTTTTTTGAACAAAAGAACGTCTAGATTCTCCTTCTTTTCGGTTGGTTTGATTTTTGTTTTTGTTTTTGTTTTTCATTTTCATTAATTTATTAATTCATAATTCCAATATCTTTTTTGCTCTTCAATAGAAGGTGCTTTTACTGGACGTACTACACGAAATCCTACAAAGGGAGCGTCTGTATGCCACCATTTGCTTTTTGGAATTTGTGGGTCACGTCGTTTCCACTTTTTGGAAGAAGGTCTTCGGGCTGCTGAGCGTAGGCGTTTTGGACTATCCATCCATGATCCTCCTCTAATAACCTTAGGATATATTCTTGTAGACTCTTGAAGGGGATTTGAAACACCCTTTTTACGTTTCATATATGCAGTGGGTAAATATTTATCTAGAGTCCACTCTGCTACATTTCCGTGCATATCGTGTAAGCCCCAGGCATTAGGTTTTTTTGTTCCTACTAAATGGTATTTTTCATCGCTATTTTCTGAAAACCAGGCGTATTCATTTAGCTGAGTCACCTCGTTACCAAATGAATAAGCTGATACACTCCCAGCTCTAGCCGCATATTCCCATTCCGCCTCAGTAGGCAAACGATAAAAATTACCTGTCATTGCTGAAAGCCATTCGCAAAACTTAACTGCAGCCAATTGTGTCATACAAATCGCAGGATATCCATCTATACCCATACCAAAACTCATTTCTACATATGGAGTAGTTGCTCCTGAAACGGCATCTACATCTGTATTTGTTTCATTATCATCTGACTTATCAATTTGGTTTTGATCAATTTCTCGACTTACAAATAGATTAAATAAATCCCAAGTAATTTCAAGTCTACCTATCCAAAAAGCATCAAGAGAAACAACATGTTTTGGGCCTTCATCTCCAAAATGACCCATTTCAGTTTTATCGCTACCCATGGTAAAGCTACCACTAGGAATATATACCATGGGAATATTGGCTTCAGTACCAGAAATATTTTGAATTAATATTTCGTTTTGTGGAAACAAATATCCACTGAAAAGAAAAAAAAACATACACTTTTTAATCATATTTTGAAATCTGTTATTTATGCACATTCATTATAATAAATTTTAAGTAACAAAGAATTAATGTATCTAATTCCATATTTTTGAAATAGTTTTTAACTATTCATTTATGCAAACGTTTGCATCGATTATAATCATAATTATTTTAACATTTCATTAAGTAATTAAAAATAAATAGCATAGATTGCTGTCAATTATATTAATATAACATTATAAAAAATTATGAAATTAATAAAAATCTTCTTAGCATTATTACTTACCGTAAGTGGTAGTATGGCTTACTCACAACAGTCCGTTTCAGGCGTTGTGACTGATGATAGTGGACCTCTTCCGGGGGTAACGGTCATAATCAAAGGTACTCTAGCAGGAGTCGTTACCGACTTTGATGGTGCTTATACTATAACAGCCCCTACTCAAGAAACTGTATTACAATTTTCTTATATAGGATTTCTATCTCAAGAAATCGAAGTTGGATCAAACAGTAATCTTGATATTCAGCTACAACAAGACATACAGGGTCTTGAAGAAGTAGTTGTCACGGGTTATGGAACTCAAAAAAAAGCAACACTAACAGGATCTATTGCTACAATTAGTGGTGAGGCTCTTGCAAAGTCATCTTCTCCCAACCTTGGGACTGCACTAGCAGGTAAAGTTGCTGGACTTTATATTGATACCGGAAGCGGAGCACCAGGTGCTGATACTCCTGCAATCCGTGTTCGTGGTACAAACACCTTTAATAATTCATCTGCACTTATCGTGATTGATGGGATTCCTAATCGTGCGGGTGGTTTAGCTCGAATAAACCCTGCAGATATTGAAAGTATTTCTGTGCTGAAAGATGCCTCTGCAGCCATTTATGGTGCTAGGGCGGCAAATGGTGTAATTCTTGTTACAACAAAAAGAGGTAAAAAAGGAGATGCAAAAGTAACAATCACCTCAAATTATGGGTGGCAGAACTTTACCACGACTCCTGACATGTTAGAAGGAGCGGAATATATGGATTTAGTAAACCTACTAAATGTATATAAACTTCCAACAAATGAATGGGCAGCTGCGAATGCTGTTCGTGGGCAACCTTTTACTAGACCTAACGGAGAAGTATTAAACCCAACCTATTCTTCAGACCGTATTCAAAACACAGCTGCTGGAGTGGATTTATGGAACTATCCTGATACTGACTGGATGGAAGAAGTTCAACGTAAGAATGCGCCTACAACCAGACAAAATGTTCAAGTTAGTGGGGGTAGTGAAGATGTTACTTATTTAGCTTCTTTCGGTTTTTTAAGACAAGATGTAAACTTTAACAACTCACCTAAAGGATTTACACAATATGACTTGCGTTTAAATTTAGATGCTAAAATAAATGATTACTTAAGTATGGATGTGGGGTTATATACACGTCAAGAAGAGAATTTAACTGCTACAAATCCTCCTTCAAATATATTTAATGATCTTACAAGACAATACCCTTGGTTCCCTGCTTACTGGCCAACGGGAGAGTATGGACCGGATATTGAAAATGGAAACAACCCAGCGATTCGTGTAACCGATTCCCCGGGATATACCAATAGAAGCACAAACTTTGTGCAAAGCAACATAGGAATTAACTTAAAAATTCCTGGAGTAGAAGGCCTTCTGGTTAGAGGAAACGTTTCTTATGACAAGATGAACTATGATCGAAAAAATTGGCAACGTCCTTGGGAATTATACACTTGGGATGGTATCAACAAAAACTCTTCAGGTTTGACTGCTGCTCAACGTGGTCCTGGAGATCCAAGTTTAACTCAAGATCATATAACGAAAACCGACATCACAGCTACTGTAAATGCTTCTTATGAAAAGCAAGCTGGTGATCACTACTTTAAAGTATTAGGCGGAATCACTCGAGAAGAATCAGAACAAAGTTATACGCGGGCATTCAAACGCTTTTTCTTATCTAATGATTTGGATCAGTTAAGTTTTGGTGGACAGGACGGACAATATAGTCAAGGAACAGGTTATGAAGTTGCTCGGTTGAATTACTATGGCCGTGTCAACTATAATTATAAAGAAAAATATTTAGTAGAAGCACTTTTCCGTTATGACGGATCCTATTTATTTCCCGAAGACACCCGTTATGGTTTCTTCCCTGGAGCATCTGCAGGTTGGGTACTTTCAGAAGAGGATTTCTTTAAAGATAATGTGTCTTTCTTAGATCACTTAAAACTTAAAGGTTCATGGGGACAATTAGGGAATGACAATGTTGCTCCTTTCCAGTTCTTAGCTTCTTATGGGTTTTCTGCAACCAGTTTAGGAGATATTGCTACAACAGCTTACGAAACAAAAGTTCCGAATCCAAATATTACTTGGGAGACTCAAACATCTGCTAACTTTGGACTTGACTTAAGAGCAATAAACAATCGACTGTCATTGGGATTTGAAGTCTTCAAAAACTTAAGAGAAAACATTCTAACTCTACCTAATAAGACTTTACCTGCTTACAGTGGTATTACCCCTCCAGCTCAAAATATTGGAGAGTTTGAAAACGCGGGGATTGAATTTACTGCAGGATTTAATGGTGAAACCAATTCCGGTTTAACCTATAGCTTCTCAGCGAACTTTAGTGATTCTAACAACAAACTTGTATTTGTTGATGAGCCTGATTTTGCTGACCGTCCATGGCAACGTGAGACTGGTGGTGAACTTGGTCGTCCTTTACGTTATTCTTATGACGGAGTGTTTCGTTCGCAAGCAGAAATCGACTCGGAAACTTTAGATTATAGTGGAGTTACTCCATTGTTAAAGCCTGGTGATGCGAAAGTAGCAGACATAAGTGGTGATGGTAAAATTACTCCAGCTGATAAAACTCGTGTAGGTGGAAGTGCTTTTGCGGATACTCAATTCGGTTTCAATACTGCACTAACTTATAAAAATTTCGATTTTAATATGTATTGGAATGGAGCCTCTGGCGGTTACAACAGCTACGAGTGGAGTTTTATGTCTGGAACATTAGCCAACGTTCAGCGCGATGTTCTTAATCGTGCATGGTCATTAGATAATCCAAATGGAGCTGCTCCAAGACTAGCGGATCGTGGGGATCAATGGTATTCTGGCCAAACCGATTATGCATTAATTACACGTGATTTTATTCGATTAAAATCATTAGAGTTAGGATACAATTTTCCTGAAAACATCAGTAGTAGAATTGGAGCAGAAAGTATTCGCCTTTCTGTATCGGGAACAAACTTAATCACCATTACAGATTTCCCTTTTGACCCAGAAGTCTTACAAAATGGAGCGAATGTTAATAATACAAGAAATGCAGGAGGTGGCTCCGTAAATAATGGTGGCGCATATCCTCTATTAAAAACAATAATAACTGGAATACAAATAACTTTTTAAACGTAAATTAAATGAAAAATATTTTTTTAAAATTTGGAAGTCTATTTCTACTTGGCCTAGTTCTGGTTGGGTGTCAAGACGATTTTTTAAGTACCACGCCACTAAGCGAAGTTGCTGGTGATAATGTTTGGTCATCAAAAAAATTAGCAGAAGCTGCTGTATTAGACCTATATCAAGGTACATGGGCAGGAACACTCACCCGTGAGGAAACTACTGATGCATTTACAGATCAAGCTGTGTTTACGCATCCGGGCCGTGGTGTGGATGGATATACCGAAGGAAAAATGAATCCTGCAGGTAGTTATATTGATTTTGAATGGTTCAGTTGGACTCGGATTTATCCCTTTATACGTAGTTCAAATATTGCAATTCAACAATTGAATGCAAACGAAGGTGGACTTGATGCAGTTTTAACTAAAAGATTATTGGGAGAAGCTTACTTTATGAGAGCATACTTTTATTCACAGCTAATGCGTCAGTTTGGAGGTTTGGTTTTATTAACAGAACCTCTTACACTTGAAAGTGAGTCTGAAAATCCAAGATCAAGCTTTGAAGCTACTATAACTCAAATTATAGCTGATGTTGATCAAGCGATAACACTTTTAGCTGATGCGCCTGCAGATAAAGCTAGAGCACATAAAATCACTGCTTTGGCCTTAAAGTCAAGAGTTTTAACCCATGCAGCAAGCGATTTATATGAACCTTCTAAAAACTCAGGTGTTTCTATACTTGCAGGCTTTGGAAATAAAAATCTGGTTGGTTACACTTCAGGATCACAAGGTCAACGCTGGCAAGCTGCTAAAGCCGCTTCAAAGGCATTGTTAGATGCTACAACTGGATACAAACTTGATTTAGGAGCTGCTGCTTCATTTGACGAAGCAAAGCAAAATTATGAAGACATCTGGTTACAAGGAGATAAAAACCAAGATTTTATTTGGGGTCGCTTAATTGAAGGGTTTGGTTATTCTTCTAGAACTTACCCCGGAGGTGATGGTTGGTCACAAGGACCTGGAATGGTTGCTTTATATCATGGTCCTAATGGATATCATGAATGGGCAGGAACTACTCCAACAGAAGCTTTGGCGTCCAAATATTCTTTGGCAGATGGAACAAACTTTGACTGGAATAACCCAGAACATGCAAAAGATCCTTATGGCAATAGAGAAGCACGTTTTTATTCCACATTATTATTTGACAGTGCACCATGGAAAGTAAGAACTTCTGATGTTACTAAATTTGATAACTTTAATGAAATTCAAACAGGGTATTACACGTTTTCTGATGGAACTATCGTAAATGGTGTAGATACTAGACAAGGACCTATTGAAGACTGGAATGGATCTAGAACAGGATACTATTTTAAGAAATTTGCTGATCCTTATACACCTGCATCTTGGCCAAATGATTTACAAAAAATAGATGCGCCTTATTTACGTTATACTGAAGTTCTTTTAAATTATGTAGAGGCGAATATTAATCTTGGCAATGAAGGTGAGGCTAAAACATGGTTGAATAAATTACGCTTTAGAAACGGTTTACCTGAAGTAACCGACTCAGGTTCGGACCTTGTTGAACGATATAAAAGAGAACGAGATAAAGAATTAGTAAATGAAGATGCGCGTTTAAATGACATGAGACGTTGGCTAGAAGGCCCTTACTCATTAGACAAACAAGTTCAACAAATATTGATTCAAGCAACTCAAAAAGCAGGAAGTTCAATGACACCGTCTAATTATAGAAAAAGCACAAGTGACTTTGATTATCTTTATAGAACCACTGACATAGTGTTTGAAAATAGAGTTTGGAAAGATCATGTTTATTTTATGCCTATTCCACAGGCTGAAATAGATAGAGATCCTTCAATTCAACAGAATCCAGGGTATTAAACATCCAAGGGATTTAATTTTAAATAACCTGGCATTTATGTCAGGTTATTTTTTTTTTATTAGTTTTATTTAAAAGTCATTATTAATGAAAATAAGTTTGTCAATTATAGTTTATATGGCATTAGTGTTAGTATCATGTAATACTAAAAAAAAATCTTTTAATAAGTTAAGTTCAAAAAAAACCAATATTGATTTTAACAATAAATTAAATGAAACCCATACCAATAACTATTTTATTTACCCCTATATGTATTTGGGAGGTGGAGTTGGTGTTGGAGATATAAATAATGACGGCTTAGAAGACCTGTATTTTACAGGAAATATGGTTCCTAATAAACTCTACATTAATAAAGGGAATATGGTTTTCGAGGACATAAGTGAAACAGCAGGAGTATCTGGTGATAACCGCTGGTATTCTGGCGTTACAATGACCGATATTAATCAAGATGGTTTTTTAGATATTTATTGCTCTGTGGGTGGCAAAAATGAGCCCAATAACAATGTGCTTTACATTAACAACAAAGACAACACATTTACTGAAAAGGCAAAAGCTTATGGAATAGATGATGATGGCTATAGTATGCAATCTACATTTTTTGATTATGATAAAGATGGTGATCTTGACCTTTATGTTGCTAACTATCCGCCTACCAGTTTTACAGCCCCAGTAGATTATTATAAATATATGTTGGAGAATCACAGTGATCGTGATTCAGACCATCTGTATCGAAATGATGGAGATTCTTTTGTTGATGTAACAAAACAATCAGGAATAAGTAATTTTGGATTAAGCCTTGGTCTTATAGCATCTGATTTCAACAATGATAGTTATCCTGATTTATACCTCTCTAATGACTTTAATTCTCCAGACTTTCTCTATATAAACAATAGAGACGGAACTTTTTCAAACCAAATTCAACCCGCTTTAAAGCAAACCTCATTCTTTGGTATGGGAGTGGACAGTGCAGACTTTAATAATGACGGATGGAATGATATTTTCCAATTAGACATGAGTGCCTCTGATAATTACCGATCTAAAGCGAATATGTCTTCCATGGATCCCAAAGTCTTTTATCAATCGGTATCCCTTGGTCTACATCACCAATACATGCAAAATTCTTTACAACTTAATCAAGGAAATTTAAAAAATGACATGCCCTCATTCAGCAATATTTCTAGATGGGCAGGGGTGTCTTCTACAGACTGGAGTTGGGGTGCTTTATTAGCAGATTTTGATAATGACGGATGGAAAGATTTATTCATAACCAATGGTATTCGTAGAGATGTAAATAATAAGGATTTTTATAATGAACATCGTGATTTTTTTAATAAAATGGAAAATGATAGTAATTATAAAAATAAAGAAGCAGATGTTAAGCTTCTTAATTATCTTGAAAAAATACCGTCAGAGAAATTATCTAATTACATGTTTCATAATCAGAAAGAAAAAGGGTTTGAAGATAAAAGTAGTGAATGGGGATTAGACGAAAAAACATTTTCTAATGGTGTGGTTTTTTCCGATTTAGATAATGATGGAGATTTAGATTTGGTTATAAATAACCTTGAAGATACTGCAAGCGTTTATGAAAATAATCAGGCTTCAGGGAATTATTTAGATCTCTCATTAGTTGGTAAAAATAAAAATCTACCCATTGGGTCCAAAGTACACCTATATATTGGAGATCAATATCAAATGCAAGAGTACAATTTAACAAGAGGGTATATGTCATCTGTTTCACCACGTATTCATTTTGGCGTGGGAAGTGCAAGAAAAATTGATAAAATAAAAATCGTATGGCCGGACAACAAAGAATCAATCATGGAAAATGTTTCCGTAAATCAACTTTTATTAATTAATTATCAAAATTATGCCAAGGAAGTTTTCCCTAGGATGGAAACGTCAATAGTAATTAAAAAATTTGAAACTATAAATCAAAGTGATCCCTTTTTGCATAAAGAAAACCCCTACGATGACTTCGAAGATGAGGTTCTTCTTCCACATAAAAACTCAACATTAGGTCCTGCATTAGCTGTTGGAGATTTAAATGGCGATAAACGTGAAGATTATATAGTAGGTGGTGCAATTGGACAAGCCGCCGCGTTATATTTACAAACAAAAGAAGGGAAGTTTTTATTTAAAGAACTTTCAATCTTTGAAAAAGATAAATTTTATGAAGATTTAGGAATTCAAATTTTTGATGCTGATAATGACGGTGACAATGATATCTATTTTGCTAGCGGTGGTAATGAATTTAATGAAGGTTCTCAGGGATATGAGGATCGTTTTTATGAAAATACTGGAGATTTAAATTTTAAACGTAATTTGGATGCTATCCCCAATACCCGAATTAGTGGAGCTGAAGTTTCTTCTCATGATTTTGATCATGATGGTGATTTAGATTTATTTGTAGGAGGACGTTTAACGGCAAAGCAATATCCCTACCCTGCAAGCTCAAGATTACTGGAAAATCAAAGTGTTAGTGGCCAAGTTAAATTTGTTGACGTCACTCAAAATAAAATTCCTGAACTAAAAAACATTGGATTAGTGACTGCATCTAGCTGGATCGATTACGATGGAGATTCATGGGAAGATTTAGTATTAGTTGGAGAATGGATGCCTATACGTTTTTTTAAAAATGATAAAGGAACTTTTAACGAAGTTACAGATCAGGTATTTTTATCCGACCAAAATGGTTGGTGGTTTTCTCTTGAAAAAGGTGATTTTGACAACGATGGCGATGACGATTTAGTTGTTGGAAATCTAGGTTTAAATTATAAGTATCAAGCTTCTGAAGAAAAGCCATTCAGCATCTACCTAAATGACTTTGATAAGAATGCAGTAAAAGAGGCTGTTTTAAGTTATTCAATAGGAGGCGTAGAGTACCCAGTAAGAGGGAGACAATGCTCTTCGGAGCAAATGCCTGCAATAAAAAATAAATTCAAAAATTATGATGCCTTTGCAAGTGCTTCTCTTCAAGATATCTATACAACCCAAATGCTGGATAATTCACTGAAATATAAAATCAAATCTTTTAAAAACATTTACTTAGAAAATAGAAATGGATCTTTTATAGCCAAACCACTACCAAAAGAAGCACAATTTTCAAACATCAATGCTTTTGTCGTTGATGATTTTGATTTAGATGGCAATCTTGACATAGTCCTTGGAGGAAATCTATATAATGCAGAAGTTGAAACCCCTCGAAATGATGCTAGCTATGGCCTCTGGTTAAGGGGAGATGGAAAAGGAGATTTTCAATCTAAAAGATCCTTATCATCTGGATTAAATCTTGATGGTGATATTCGTGATATTAAAAAAATAAAGGTGGGTAAAATATCCTATTTATTAGCAGCAAAAAACAATAATTTTTTACAACAAATAAAAATAAATTAAATGCGCTTATTCACTGTTTCTGTTTTTACCGCACTTTTTTTTCTTAGCTGTTCAAACTCAAAAAAATCTTTTGAAAACTATATTATTGGTGATTGGCAAATTGAAAACCCGACACTTCAGTCTTTTATCCGATTTGAGGCCAAGGGAGAGGTGACTTTTTTTTTTAATCGTTTTAGTTATGAGAAAGATAGCTTAGCTCAATATGGTAAATGGATACTTAAGGACCTTAAACAAGGGGTTGCTGTTGACACCTTTCTTTTGGAAATACAAAAACCCCCAAGAAACACAGAGTTTAAAATCCTTATTTTAAATCAAAAACAGTTTAAGGCATACGATGATTTGGGATATACTCGATTTACAAGAATTGAAAATTAATTATTCTATTTGATTGAAAAGATTACCATTATAATCAAATTTATAATAGTGGGTCTTTTTCTGATTTTCGTTTCTTGCATCTATAAATGAGAAATCTAATTTTAAGACATTGTTATTTTCATCACTAAATAGTGATACTTTTTCTGGAATAAAAGTTTCGAAATTTCTACTTTTCAACACTGCTTTCAACAAAACCTGCATAAAGACTCTATCCAAACGATTTTTAAAAATCTCTTTATCTAAATTGTTTTCAATAGGTATTTCATATTCATCGCCATTGGCTTTTATCCATTCAAAAAAATATGTTTCTAAAGCCATCTTTGATGGCTCTTGACCTCTTGTGATTGTTAAAGAAGAAAGAAAAAAAAGAAGCCCTAAACCATAACTTTTATACTGCATCTGAATTCTAATTTAATTGATTATGTTAAATTTACAATACTCTTTATTAATTCTTATAAAGACTAAATGAAATTTTGATGCGGATACTACGTTCAGTTATGTTTTTTTGTTTTTTTAGCTTGATCGTGTTTTCTTGTTCAAAAGATGAGAAAATTTCAAATGAAATCGTTATCGGAAATAATACTATTATTAATCAAGCAGATTTATTATCTCAACCTTACCAAATTAAACTTGATATTCTGGGTGATTTCATTATCGCCGATGCAAAAAAAAATCGTATTCAAAAATGGAAACCCAAAATAAAAAATTGAAATATCTATTAAAATCTTATAAAAATGTGATCATCAGCATTTTTATTTTTGGAGTGTTAATCCTTATACTATCGTGTGATCATCAAAACATCAAAAATATCAATCAGAATAATTTAGAAACCGAAAGCAGTCCTTATCTTCTTCAACATGCCAAAAATCCTGTTTTTTGGCAACGATGGGATAAAGAAGTTTATCAAAATCAAAACCCAGAAGAAAAGCTTCTTTTAGTAAGTATTGGGTACTCTAGTTGTCATTGGTGTCATGTGATGGAAAAAGAAACCTTTGAAGATCAAGAAGTAGCTGACTTTATGAACAATGACTTTATCAGTATTAAAGTAGATCGTGAAGAAAATCCAGAGGTTGACAACATTTATATGACTGCCACCCAAATGATGACAGGCAGCGGAGGATGGCCCCTAAATGTAATTTGCCTACCTGATGGGAGACCGGTTTATGGAGGAACGTACCACACGAAAACACAATGGTTAGAAGTTTTGGGAAAAGTTCAAAAGCTATATACTAACGACAAAAGTCAATTGATGGTTTTTGCTGAGCGTATAGAAAAGGGAATTCAAGAAGTAAATTCTTTTGAAGTGTCTCCAGAACCCAAAATTATTTCTCCATCAACTTTAGAAGATGAAATGCAATACTGGATGCAGCAATGGGACGAAGAATATGGTGGTGTAAAAAGCAGTCAAAAATTTATTACTCCAGTTAAGTTTAATTATATCCAACAATTTCAATCAGTCACAGGCAATACGAAAATAAAAAATTATTTAGAAAAAAGCTTAATGACTATTGCTCATAGTGGAGTTTTTGATCCTTTAGAGGGTGGTTTTTATCGTTATGCTGTAGATCCTTTTTGGAACATACCCCATTTTGAAAAAATGCTCTATGACAATGCACAAGTCCTGGGTTTATATGCCAATGCATACAAGGAAAACAAAAACCCTATTTTTAAAGAACGGGTTTATCAGACCTTTACTTTTCTGAAAAATCGATTAGCCAATCCTAAAGGAGCATATTATTCAGCTATTGATGCCGATAATAACGAAGGCGAAGGACGCTATTATGTCTTTACCAAAGAAAGCTTAGAACTCATTGCTCAAAAGGATATTGATTTATTTGTGGACTATTTCAATATTGATTTTGACAAACCTTTTGAAGAATATTTTTACAATCTTAAACAGACTCCTGTAAATGAAAAGTTCCTAGAAAAACATCAAATTTCAAAAATAAATTTGGAAGAAAAACGAAAGTATTGGATAACAGCAATGAAAGTTCAAATGGAAAAAAGAGAGTTTCCTTTAATTGACACTAAAATTATAACCTCTTGGAATGCACTTTTAGTTGTCGGTTTAACCCAAGCTTATGAAGCCTTTGGCGATTCTGAATTTATCAATGAAGCCTTCAAAATATATTCTTTTTTAAAGAAAAACAGCTATAAAAAACAGCGTTTATTTCACACCCATCAAAAGGGGAGTCCAAAAATTGAAGGATTTTTAGAAGACTATGCCTTCATGATACAAGCGGCTATAGCGCTCTATAAAAACTCTGGAGACATATCTTTACTTGAAGATGCCATTGTCTTCAATAAAACTGTACTTAAAGAATTTAAAGATGAGGAATCTCCTTTTTTCACGTTCACAGAAGATCCCACACTTTTTTCTAAAATTGTAGGAGTCGATGATAATGTAATTCCTTCTGCCAATTCCGTAATGGCTGAAAATTTATGGACACTTGGGCAATTGACTGGAGAGGAAAATTATATAGAAAAATCAA
>Ga0307986_10000965_pt1 | contig 21289 bp, 20 predicted proteins | sample EllFjometageno82_FD_203170 | JGI IMG/M metagenome (GOLD analysis project Ga0307986, IMG submission 203170) | Marine microbial communities from Ellis Fjord, Antarctic Ocean - #82 | ecosystem: Environmental > Aquatic > Marine > Unclassified | place: Southern Ocean | collected 2014-10-09
AATTAATAACTGCATTAAAAAAACTTAGAGATCTTGGAAATACAGTTATTGTTGTGGAGCATGATACCGAAACCATGGAAAATGCAGATCATATTATAGACATAGGACCAGAAGCAGGTGTACACGGCGGCGAGATAGTAGCTGAAGGAAGTTATGATGACATTGTTAAAAACACAAAAAGTATAACTGGAAATTATTTATCTGGGAAAAAATATATAGCTCTACCAAGAAAAAGAAGAACAGCAAAAAATGGTAGGTTTCTTGAAATTATTGGTGCCACAGGTAATAATTTAAAAAAAGTAGATCTAAAAATACCAATAGGTGCTTTTACATGTGTTACCGGTGTATCGGGAAGTGGGAAATCAACATTGGTTCTCCACACACTTTTTAATGCCTTAAATTTGATTTTAAACACAACGAAAGCAAAAAAAACGCCTAAGGCTTTTAGGAATTACAAAGGTACAGAATTGATAGATAAAATTATTGATATTGATCAATCTGCGATAGGAAGAACACCAAGATCAAACCCCGCAACATATACTGGAGCCTTTGGTCCTATACGCGACTGGTTTGCTTCGCTCCCAGAGGCAAAAGCAAGAGGCTATAAAATAGGAAGATTTTCTTTTAATGTTAAAGGTGGCAGATGTGAAACTTGTGAAGGTGACGGCGTTATTACTTATGAAATGCATTTTTTACCTGATGTATTTATACCTTGTGACACTTGCAAGGGTACAAGATATAATAGAGAAACATTAGAAGTTAGATTCAAAGATAAAAATATTGCTGATGTTCTGGATATGACAGTCGAAGAAGGTTGTGATTTTTTTGAAAATATTCAAACAATTAGGTCAAAACTAATAACATTAAAGCACGTAGGTTTAGGTTACATAAAAATTGGGCAACAAGCTACAACCCTTTCTGGTGGTGAGGCTCAAAGAATAAAATTAGCTAAAGAATTATCAAAAAGATCTACAGGAAGGACTCTCTACATATTAGACGAACCTACTACTGGACTTCATGCACATGATATTAAAAAGCTTTTAGAAATATTACAGGCATTTGTAAATACAGGTAATACAGTTGTGGTGATTGAGCATAATCTAGACGTAATTAAAACAGCTGACTGGGTAGTTGATATGGGGCCTGAAGGTGGTGTAGAGGGAGGTGAAATAATAGCTGAAGGAACTCCAGAAAAAGTTTCAGAAACAAAAGGAAGCTATACAGGTCAGTTTTTAAAGGATATTTTGTTCAAAGGTACAATGAAAAAAACTGCATAGTTAATTAATTTTATGCTATAAGAGAATCATGGGAATTTTACTTCAATCTTTATCTAAAACTATTCACGCTTCAATTATACTGTCTGTACTACTTTTTTTCGGCTTACATTTTTTTGGTGATGGTTTTGCATTTGATAGAATATTCTATAGCTGGTTGTTCAGATACCTTCATGTTATCGCCGGCATTATGTGGGTTGGATTACTTTGGTATCTAAACTTTGTACAAATTCCCTCTATGCCAAAAATTCCAGTTGAACAAAAACCTGCTATATCAAAAGTAATAGCACCAGCAGTTTTATTTTGGTTTAGATGGGCTGCTTTAGCAACTATCATAACAGGATTAATTGTAGCTACATTAAATGGATACGTTCATCAAGCAATGACACTTGGAATTGGAAGTGGTTTTGGAAAAAATACAGCAATTGGAATTGGTATGTGGCTTGGAATAATAATGGCTTACAATGTCTGGTTTGTTATATGGCCTAATCAAAAAAAAGCTTTAGGTATGATAGAATGCACACCAGAACAAAAAGCAAAATCTGCAAGAACTGCAATGTTATTTTCAAGAACTAATACATTGCTTTCATTACCAATGTTACTTTCAATGGTAGCAGCACAAAATCTTTACTAAAAATTATATATCGTCGTCTTTTAACAGTGTTTTTTGCGTAACCTTGAAGTAATTAAGGACAGGACTTGCCACATAGATTGAAGAATACGTTCCTATTATAACACCTAATATCATCGCAAAAGAAAAACCTTTTAAAATTTCACCACCTAAAATAAATATTGAGAATAAAGCTAAGAGTGTTGTTAGAGAAGTAATCACTGTTCTGGATAATGTTTCGTTTACAGATATATCTGTGATCTCATTAGTTTTAAGCTTTGAATATTTTAATAAATTTTCTCTGATACGGTCAAATATTACAACGGTATCATTCATGGAATAGCCAACTATTGTTAAAACCGCTGCAACTATGGAAAGGTTTACCTCAAAAGATAGAATAGAAAAAATACCAAGTGTAATAACCACATCATGTATAAGTGCAACAATAGCACCAATACTAAATTGCCACTCAAATCTAATCCAGATGTAAAACAACATAGCGCTTAATGCTAATGCTATAGCTGTAATGCCTTGTTTAAGAAGTTCTCTACTTACTTTTGGACCAACGGTTTCTACTCTTCTAAAATTTACTGCTGAATTAATTTTTTTAGATATGCTGTTTTTTAAATCGGTTATAAACTTTTTATTTTCATTTGCATTTTTTTCAAACTTAATTAAAAAATCTCCTTCTTCACCAAATTGTTTAACATTAACATCGCCTAAGTCGGACGTATTCAACGAGCTTCTTATATCTTGGATTTGAATATTCTTATTTTCAATTCTAACTTCTAATAAAGTACCACCTTTAAAATCTACACCATAATTTAACCCCTTAAAAAATAAAAATAGAATGCTGATAACTACAGCTAATAATGAAAGAATATTAGCGACATTAAATAATCTAGAAAAATTTATATTATTATTCATTATAATTTAAAATATTTTCTTTTCTTATCGTTTAAAACAATCACTGATGTTAAGTGCCTTGCTATAAAATACGCAGAAAAGAGTGTTGTTATTATGCCTATGCCAAGAGTTACGGCAAAACCTTTTACTGGTCCTGAGCCGAATATAAATAAAATAGCAGCTGCTAATAAAGTTGTAACATTTGCATCTATAACAGTAATCTTAGCTTTATTATAACCGGTATCAAATGCATGTATGATTGATTTTTCTGTTTTCAATTCCTCTCTAATTCTTTCATAGATTAGAACATTTGAATCAACAGCCATACCAACAGTTAAAATAATTCCTGCAATACCAGGTAGAGTTAAAGTTGCTTCTAGAATTGTTAAAATTCCAATCAACATAAGTAAATTTGCAATAAGTGAAATGTTAGAAACTAAGCCAAAGATTTTGTACTTAACAAACATAAAAACAATAACAAGCATAAATCCAACTATAAGAGAAAATATACCGGCATCTATTGAATCTTTTCCCAAATCTGGACCAACAGTTCTTTCTTCAACAATGTTAATTGGCGCAGGCAAAGCACCCGACCTAAGTAATAAAGCTAGATCTGTAGCTTCTTGAAATGAAAAACCACCTGAAATAGTTCCAGTACCACCTGTGATAGGTTCACGTATATTTGGTGCACTAATTACATAATTATCCAGTACAATAGCAAGTCTACGGCCAACATTCTCAGTGGTAATTCTTCCAAATTTTTGCGCACCTAGTCTATCTAAATTAAAACGTACTAATGGTTGATTAGACTGATTGTCAAATTGTGGTTGTGCGTCAACTAAATTGTCTCCACTAATTACGACTCGTTTACTCACTGTTAGTTCTTCTTTATTTTCAGATAAGATCAGTTTTTCTGAACCAAAACCATCTTCTTTTGAAACAAGTCTAAAAGTTAATTGCGCTGTTTTTCCAAGTAATTCTTTAACTCTTTCAGGATTGTCTATTCCTGGTAATTCAACTAAAATTCTTTTATCTCCTCTTTGTAGAATAGTTGGATCTTTTGTACCAACGTCATCAATACGTCTTCTGATAATTTCAATAGATTGTTTTAAAGCAGCATTATTTAAGCTTACAAGACCAAAATTAGAAAACTTTATAAAAGTTTTATTCTGATTGAATTCAAGATCTAATTCGAACTTATTATACTCAGATATAAAATTATTAATCGTATTGTCTTGTTGTTTAAAAAAAAGATTTTTAAATTTGTCTTGTTTTTTTGGGTCAATTGTAAATGTAATACTATTTGGTGATACTGTAAAATTGTTAAAACTTATTTTATTTTTATTTAACAATTTTTTTATTGGTATCACTTTAGTCTGAAGTTTTTGATTGACTAAAGGTTTTGTATCGATTTCTAGTAAAATGTACGATCCACCCTGTAAATCTAAACCTAAATTAACTTTTTTGTTTAATAAGTTATTGTCTTTAAAATTTAAAGATGCAAAAAAAATAGTTAATAATAATATTAAGTATATAGATAAAACTTTAATTTTTGTAAAACTAAGCACAAAAAAAATTATTATTTAGCTTCTATTTTTTTTAACAAGCTTGTAACTGTTGATTTTATAATTTGAACTTTGACATTGTCTCCTAACACGACTTCAATTCTATCGTCTTCCATGACTCTATCGACTGTAGCGATTATTCCACCGGATGTTATGACTTCATCTCCACGTTTAAGACCTGCTACCATAGTCAGATGATCTTTAGCTCTTTTTTGCTGAGGTCTTATTAAAAAAAAGTAAAATATTACAAAAATTAATATTAGAGGTATAAATTGTGCTATTCCTTGTCCATTCATAATAAAGGATTAATTATAATATATGGATTATTTTAACAAGAACATAATTTTATAATTCTATATTTTTTCTATATTATTCATATATTTTCTCAATACTAAGGGTATCTCTATAGTTCCGTCTTCATTTTGATAGTTTTCAATCAAAGATATCATTAACCTACCAACAGCTAATGCTGAGCCATTTAAAGTAGATACAAAATCTGTTTTATCAAAAGATTTATATTTAGCATTCATTCGTTTCGCTTGGAAAGACCCGCAAGATGAGCAACTTGAAATTTCTCTATACTTGTTCTCAGAGGGTATCCAAGCTTCTATATCAAATGTTTTTTCAGCACTAAAACCCATATCTCCTGAGCACAAAAGTATAACTTGATATGGAATCTCTAGGAGTTTTAGGATTTCTTCCGCACAATTAAGCATTCTATCTAGTTCAGACAAAGTATCTGCTGGATCAACTATGCTGACTAACTCTACTTTATAAAACTGGTGCTGTCTCATCATTCCTTTAGTGTCTCTACCATAACTTCCTGCTTCTTTTCGAAAACAAGGAGTTGATGCAACATATCTTAAGGGTAAATTTTTAGAATCTATAACTGAGTCACGAACCAAGTTGGTTAAAACTACTTCGGCTGTTGGTATAAGAAATTTTCTTTCTTCATCTTTCGTTGACTTAATTTCAAATTGGTCTTCCTCAAATTTAGGCAACTGACCAGTTCCGAACATTACATTTTCGTTAACAAGTAATGGGGGTGAAATTTCCTTATAAGAAAACTTGCCTGTATGAATATCAAGCATAAAATTAATCAAAGCTCTTTCTAATAATGCAAAATTTGAGTTTAAAATTACAAAACGCGAACCAGAAAGTTTAGCTGAAGTTTTGAAGTCTATTTGACTACTTTTTTCTCCAATTTCTACGTGGGATTTTATTGAAAAATTAAATTTTTTTATACTCCCAACCTGACTAATAATTTTATTTGATTTTTCATCAGCCCCAATGGGCACATCTTCTCTTGCGATATTTGGTATATTAGAAAGAATTGTAAAAATTTTTTTTTGTAAAATAATTTGTTGTTTCGCAATCTCATCTATCTCTTTAGACAATTTTTTTGATTTTTCAAAATTTGAAGAATCTTTTGATTTAGATAATAATTTTTTTTCTTGCTCTTTTTTTTCTTTTTGCTGAATTAATTCTCTGTTATCTTTATCAATAATAATTAAATCATCAAAATTTATTGAACTATTTCTTTCAGAAATTTTCTTTTTAAAAAAATCTAAATTTTTTCTAATTTCTTTAATATTATGCATCTTTTTTTTTCTCTATAAATTTAACGGTGAATATAGATATTTCATATAATAATAATAGAGGAAGAGCCAAACCAATTTGAGTAATAGGATCGGGAGGGGTTAAAATTGCAGCCATTGCAAAAATTATTACAACAAAATATTTTCTTCTTTGGCGCAAGTATTCCGAGTCAATAATACCTATGCGAGCTAAAAGACTTAAAACAACAGGCAATTGAAAGCTAACGCCAAAAGCAAAAATTAATCTCATTATTAAAGATAGATACTCATTCACTTTTGCTTCTAATTGTATTGCTATAACACCAGGTTCAGCAACAGTCTCGAAACCTAAAAAAAATTTTATAGCTAGGGGCATTATTAAATAATATACTATAAAGCCTCCTGAAATAAAAAGAATAGGTGTGGCAACAAGATATGGTAACAATGCTTGTTTCTCATTTTTGTACAACCCAGGTGCTATAAACTTCCATAGCTGAATAAGAAAAAAAGGACTAGAAATAAAAAAAGCTGAAAAAAACGCAACCTTTAAGTAGGTTAAAAATGCTTCATGCAAAGCAGTGAAGATTAACCTTCTGTCTAAATTTTTAGCTAATACAGCATCAGCATAAGGCTGGACTAGGAAACGATAAATCTCAGTTGAGAAAATATAACTTACAATAAAAAGAAAAATTAAAAAAATGAATGATTTAAGAAGTCTAGATCTAAGTTCTGATAAATGCTCTACAAAACTCCCAGAGTTATTGTTTTTTGTCATTTTCTTTTTTTTTACTTTTTTCTTTAGAATTTATTTCTATAGTCTCATCAAGGCTAGTAATTTCATTGATGTTTGTCTGAACATCAGAAAAATATTTTTTAATTGTACTCGACCATTTACCTAACTTTCTAAGTACTACAGGAAAATCTTTTGGTCCAATTACTAAAATAGCTATTACGACTATAATTAATAGTTCTGGCCATCCAATTTGTGGCATTAAGATTAATTTTTGTTAGGATTTTCGTGATCGTCTGTTTTGTCTATACTCTCATTTGTTGGTTCATCAGACAGACCTTTTTTAAAACTTTTTATTCCCTTAGCAACATCGCCCATTAAAGACGATATCTTTCCACGACCAAATAGAAGAACCACTAAAACTACTACAATTGCTATTTGCCAAAATCCAGGAAACATAAGGATATTATATACATAAATTAAGGATAAATAAATCTATTAAATTAATCTTTATTAGGTGTTTCATCTATCGCTTTTTCTATATCTGAGTAAATGTCCTCTTTTTTATTTTTAGATTGTTCTTTGTAGAATTTGCCAGTACCAAATATTGATGCATCTATTGTAGCTGTATCAATAAGACCAGCAGAACTAAGTTCGTCTACATTAGGCAGGTCAGTGAGACGCTGTATATTAAAATGATGCAAAAAATTGTCTGTAGTGGCGTATTGAATGGGTTTGCCAATAACATCTTTTCTACCTGCGGGCTTAACCCAATCAAGTTCTAATAAAGTCTCAATAGTATTTGTTCCAAAAGCAACTCCACGAATTTCTTCAATTTCAGACCTAGTAACAGGTTGGTGATAAACGATAATTGCTAAAGTCTCTAGTGTGGCTCTAGATAATTTTTTTTCAGTAGATTTTTGAAGAGACATCAAGTTAACCAGGTCTTTAGAGGTTCTAAATGACCACATGTCTTTTATACAGACTAAATTAAAGCCTCTTAACGAATAATCAGTTTGTAAATTTAATAAAATTTTTTTAATATTATTCGTGCTTTGTACTCTTTTTTCAATAGTTTCAATGTCTAAAGGTTCGTCTGCAGCAAAAAGAATTGCCTCAACCTGTTTTTCTAGTTTATTTAAACTTTTTGGAAATTTTACAATATTATTAGTTTGTTTTATTTTTTTTTTCATTTAAATAATTTTTTTAATAAGTATTTTTTCAAAAAGTTTTTTTTGCATTATGTTAGTAACACCTTGTTTTGTTAGCTCTAAGCTAGCAGAAAAAATTCCAGCTAAACCGCTTTTTTTTAGTTTTTTACTTAAAGTAAAACCCTTAGGTATTAAATCTTCAATATTTTTCCAATCAGCAATATTCTTAAAATTATTTCTTATTTGTTTTATCCCCTCTTCCGTAGTGAAAACAGGTAATTTTGGTATGCTAACAGTCTGAAAGGCTTTTTGCATTTTTATATTAGCGTATGTTTTTAAAAGGTCATACAAACTAACTTTGTAAATTGGGGTATTGATTGATTTAATACCACCTTTCATTCCTCTGTAAAAAACATTTAAACCAATTCTATCTTTTTTAATTAACTGATCAGACAGCAATCTAATTAATTCTAATTTTTTTAATTGTAATTTAAGTTTTTCAGCAACTTCAAGCGCTTTGAAATCGTCTTCCTCATCCTCTGGTAATAATAATTTAGATTTTAAGTAAGCAAGCCATGTTGCCATTAGTAAATATTCAGCTGCAAGTTCTAAGTTTAAATCTGTAGATCCTTTAATGTATTCTAAAAACTGATCCGCTAGTTTAGTTATAGATATTTTTGTTAAATCAACTTTTTGAGCTTTTGCTAAATTTAACAATACATCAAGAGGACCAGAGTAATTAGGTATTTCGATTGATACAAAATTATTTAAGTTTGATTCCATTTATTAATTTTAACTCAAAAATTTATAAAATTCTGATGTTTTTTTTATAGTGAATTTGTCAATATAAGGGGTTTCTTTCAATAGTTTTTTCACTTCTAGTGTTTTTCCAGCGCAGTATAATACTAGATTACACCCAGCCTTTAGCGCTAAGTGAGCGTTTTTTGTTATGTCATGTTTAAGTGCTTTCATTGAAATATCATCAGAAATTAAAATTCCCTTAAACCCTATTTCTTTTCTAACAATATTTTTTAAAATTGTACTTGAATGAGTCACGTTATTTTTTTTATCTATTTTAGTGTAAAGAATATGTGCCGTCATAGCAAAAAAACTAGATGTATTTTTAAAACATTTAAAATCTAATTTTTTTAGTGAAAGAAAAGTATTATAAACCTTTGGTAGTGCAAGATGACTGTCTAGATTGGCTCCGCCATGTCCTGGAATATGTTTAATAACAGTTGCTATTTTATTTTTTTTATAAAATTTTACACATAATTTTCCTAACTCATTAACAATTAAAGGATTTGTGGAATAGCTTCTGCTTCCTATCACATCATGTGTGTTTTTTTTTGTTAAATCTAAAACTGGAGCAGTGTTTATATTGATGCCAACTTTTATAAGTATTTTTGACAAACTGTTAATATATGATTTGTAGAAACTAGCTCCTATACTCTTGTTTAGTTTGTAAACATCTCCAAAATATTTTTGACTATAATCAGTATTGTTTAAAAAATTAGACAATCTTGTAACTTTGCCACCCTCCTCATCAATTAAAATTGGATATTTTTTATCTTTCATTGTTTTTCTAATAATCTTTGTTAAGTTCATTAATTGGTTTTTAGATAAAATATTTCTCTTAAAAAGAATAATGCCCCACGGTTTTTCCTCTTTTATAATAATTATTTCTTTTTTAGTCAGGGTTGGTCCTGAAATACTAATAATAGCTGCTTTTCTAATCATTTTTTTTAAATAAATTCCAAAAATTTCTTTTTATTTTATTGCTGTCATTATCGTAACCTGAGTTAAATTGAATCACATTTTGCGTATCGCTCTTTATTAAAGGTAAACTTGGTAAAACATCTTCAATCTTTAAATGTATTTTTCCTCTATTTAAGTTAATTTTTTTTTTATTCATATCGGAGAAAAAAGTTGAGAAAATAAAAAAAATAAATAAAAAAATAAATAAATAAATTAGTATAGAGAAAAAATTTTTGATCATCACATTTTAATTGGTAGACTAACCCCTAGGATTTTCATTCCATTTTCAATTGTTAGAGCAACTAATTTGATAATCAAAAGAGTATTTTTATTTTTAATTTTTTCATTAACAATAAATTTATATTTTGGGTCTTCATTACCTTTGCTCCAATATGAATGAAATAAAGTTGCAAGCTCATATAGATAAAAAGGTATACGATGAGGTTCAAATTTATTAGATGCTGTTTCAACTACTTTGGGCCAATCTAAAATTTTTCTAAATAGGTTTAGTTCAAAATCATTTAATTCAAAATTTTTTTCATCTATTTCAAAGTTATTTTTAGAAACTACTTTTAAAGTTCTAAATAATGACGAAATTCTTGCATAACAATACTGAACATAAAAAACTGGGTTTTCTCTTGTCTTTTCCATTACTTTGTCAAAATCAAAATCTAATTCAACATCATTACTTCTGTTCAACATCATAAATCTGACAGAATCTTTATCAACTTCATTTAAAAGCTCTCTTACTGATATAAAATCTCCAGCTCTTTTAGACATTTTATATGGCTGGCCATTTTTAAAAAGTTTTACAAGTTGGCAGACTTTACATATTAAAATAGTCTTGTTGTCAGATAGGGCTTTTGTTGCTGCCGTAATACGCTTAATATATCCTGTATGGTCTGCTCCAAGAACGTTAATTAAATAATTATAGTTTCTTGAAGTTTTGTCAGAATGATAAGCAATATCATTAGCAAAATAAGTCCATGAACCATCGTCTTTTTGCAAAGCTCTATCAGTGTCATCGCCAAATAGTGTAGATTTAAAGATTAGTCTTTTAGTTTTTTTCCAATCTTTGCTTGCCTCACCCTTAGGAGGGTTTAGGTACCCCACTTCAACAAATTTTTTGTCTTTTAAATATTGAATAGATTTTTCTACTAAATTTTTTTGCACTAAAACCTTTTCTGAAACAAAGTTGTCATGCGAAATACCTAAAGCATTAAGATCATCTTTTATTAGATCCATTGAATGTTTAAGAGCCTCATTACTCAAAAAAGAAAAATTTTTTTTAAAGTCACTTAATTCAATTTTTGGAAATTTTGATAATATTTTTTGAGCGATATCTTTTACATAGGCTCCAGGATAAAGATTTACTTTTTTTATAAATTTTTCATTATATTTAATTTCTCTCAGTCTATAGAAAACAGACTCTGTAAAGTTTATAATTTGCTTACCGTAATCGTTAATGTAATATTCCTTCACAACTGAATTTCCATTGAATATTAGAAGATTGGCTAAAACGTCACCAAATATTGCGCCGCGTGAATGACCAACGTGCATTGGGCCAGTTGGATTAGCAGAAACAAATTCAATGTTATATTTTGCGTTTTTGTTATTTGAGCCATATTTATTATCAGAATCCAAAATATTAAGTATTAATTTTTGATATGTTTTTGGTGAGAATCTAAAATTTATAAATCCCGGTCCGGCTACTTCAATATTAGAAAAATCTGTCAGCTCTTCTTGTATTATTTTTTTGATAGATCCTGCTAGTTTTACAGGTGATTGTTTTGTTTTTTTTGCCAAAACTAAAGCAATATTAGATGAAAGATCAAAGTTAAATTCTAGAGGCGGTATTTCAAACACTACTCCATTCATATTAAAGTCTGATTCAATATTTAAAATCTTACTATTTGTAGTAATTAAATCTTGTATTTTTTTAAGATACGTTTCAAAAATATTCATTTTAAAGAATTGTATAAACTAATTGCATATCTGTCTGTCATGCCCGCTATAAAATCACATATGTTTCTTTCAGAATTATTTTTTTTAAAAATTGATTTTTTAATAAATTTAGATGGATTTTTTTTAATATTTACAAATAAAAATTTTATGATTTTTTTTCCCATATTTGTTTTTTTTAATACATTTTTACTAAAATACATTCTTTCTTTTAAAAAAGATTTAATTGATATATCAAATAAATTCATTTCATCAGAAAAAGAAACAATTAATTCTTTTTGAGAGTAAATATCTTTTATAGTTTTAATTTTTTTTTCTTTAATTTTTTTTTTTGTATTTATAATAATGTCAGTAACCATTTCATTAATTATACCTCTAATAATTTGTCTGATCACTAATTCTGTCCCTTTTGTTTTTATAAATTTTTTATGTTTATTAATTATTTGAAATAAAATTGGAATATTTTTTAAATCTTCTATTGTGTATAGATTTGCTCTTAGACCGTCTTCAAGATCATGGCTGTTGTAAGCGATATCATCTGAAATTGATGCTAATTGAGCTTCTAAAGATGCGTTTAAGGCATAATTAATTTTATTTTTGAAAAAATTTTTCCCTAAAATTTTATCAAGCTTTGTTGTGTCTTTAACAGGACCATTATGTTTTAGTAAACCATCTATAGTCTCAAGTGATAAGTTTAAACCTTTGAAATTATAATATTTATTCTCAAGTTCGCTGACTATTCTAAGGGTTTGGATGTTATGATCAAATCCTCCGTATGATTCCATACATTCATTTAGTGTATTTTCACCAGCATGTCCAAAAGGTGTGTGCCCTATGTCATGAGACAAGCTAAGTGTTTCGCACAAGTCTTCGTTTAAATTAAAGTGTTTAGCAAGAGTTCTTGCAATTTGTGCAACTTCCAATGAATGCGTAATTCTTGTTCTAAAGTGATCTCCTGAAGTATTCACAAAAACTTGCGTCTTGTGCTTAAGTCTCCTAAATGCAGTTGAATGTATCACCCTGTCTCTATCTCTCTGATACGGGCTACGTAATGAGCTTGAGGATTCATGGTAAATTCTTCCTCTTGATTTAATAGGAACTGCTAAATTTGAGTAATATGAGGTTAATTTTTTTTGCATAAGAATTAGTAAAATTGTATAATACATTATTTACTAAATATGACTAATAAAATTGAGTTTACAAAAGAAGCTACTAAACAGATAACAAAAATTATATCTGAACAAAGTAAAGATTCTTATTTTAGAATTTCAGTACAGGGGGGTGGGTGTTCTGGATTTAAATATAATTTTTCTTTCGATCAAAAAATTGAAACTGATGATATTGTTTTTAACAAAACAATTATAGATAAAAATTCTTTAGAAATTATTAATGGGTCTGTTGTTAATTATAAGAAAGAAATGATTGGTAGTTCATTTACAATTGAAAATCCAAAAGCAACATCCTCGTGTGGGTGTGGTTTATCATTCTCTGTGTAAATGAAAATTACTTCATGGAATGTTAATTCTGTAAGAGCAAGAATACTTAATATTTTAGAATATATCAATTCAGAAAATCCTGAGATTATTTTTCTTCAAGAAATAAAAACAGAAAATATAAATTTTCCATCACAAGAATTTAAAAAATTAGGTTATGAGTCATATGTGTTTGGTCAAAAAAGTTACAATGGTGTTGCTTTTATATCAAAGATAAAAATAGATAATATTAAGTTAGATTTTATTAAAGACGACCTAAAACAATCACGAATAATTTCTGGGGATATAAAAATAAATCAAAAAAAAATAAAACTTATTAATATTTATGTTCCAAACGGTAATCCAATAGAAACTGAAAAATATGAGTATAAAAAAAAATGGTTAGGCAAATTTTTAAAGTCAGTTAAAAAAACTTTATCAACAGAAAAAAATATAATAATTTCTGGAGATTTTAATATTATACCAGAAGAAATTGATGTTTATGATCATAATAAATTTTTAGATGATGCGTTATATAAAATTGAAATTAGAAAATATTTTAGAGAGTTAATAAATTATGGTTTCAAGGATGTTTTTAGACAATTAAAAAAAAATAAACAAGAATATACATTCTGGGATTATATGGCTGGTTCTTGGGCAAAAAACTATGGAATGAGAATTGATCATTTTTTAGTTTCTGACAACTTACTGGAATATATAAAAACAATAAGTATTAATCAAAAGCCTCGTGGCAAAACAAAACCATCTGACCACACACCGATAGAGTTAGAAATTATTTAACCCGCCCATACACATCTTTAAATCTAACAATATCTGTCTCTTTTAATACTGTGCCGAATTGAGTTTCGACTATCTTAACTGGTTTATTATAAATATTTTCTATTCTATGTATCTCACCTTTTGGAACAAAAATGCTCTCATTAATTTTTTTAAAAAAAATTTTTTTCCCAAGTGTGATCTTTGGCTTTCCACTGATTACTGTCCAGTGCTCAGATCTATGATAGTGTTTCTGGAGACTTATAGAAGACTTTTTGTTAACTGTTAATTCTTTTAACAAGAAATTTACTCCTTTAAAAAAATTACTATACTTGCCCCATGGACGGTAGAAGGTATTTTGCTTTATATATGTTTGGCTTGCTTTACTTTTTATAACTTTAAATATTTCTTTCCAGCTTCCTAAATCAGACCACGTTTGGTTTAATTGTATGGAATTAATTTCTTCAGCTTTTTCTAAAATTGCATAGTCAAAAGAAATTGCTTTAATTCTACTAAAATATTTTTTATTTAAACTAATTGTGTTTTTTGTAGAAGAACTTTTAATAATTGAATCTAGACAGAGTCTAAATAAATTTTTTTTAATTTTTTTAACATTTTTAATGATAGAATCTTTCCTGGCTAGAACAATTCCTGAATTCCAACAACCTTTTTTACTAATAATTTTTTTAGCTTTATTTTCATTTGGTTTTTCAGTGAATCTTATAACTTTACTAATCTTCTTATTAACTTTTTTACTCAATAAATAACCATAGTCTGAGCTTGGGTAACTGGGTTTAATACCGAATATAAATATATTGTTGTTACTTAGATTTAATAAATTTAATTTCAAAATTTTATTAAATTTTTCTTTTTCTGGAAGATAATGATCTGAAGGGAGAAATAAAACTGGTTGATTAATTTTAATATCACTAATTAGTGTTGAACTAATGATAGCTGGCGCAGTATTTTTTTTATACGGCTCCAAAACTATTTTGAATTTTGTTATTTTTTTTTTTTTTAATGCTAGGCGAACTAATTTTTCATAAGTTTTATTTGTGCTAATAATTGGACTATCAAAGATTGGGCTTTTTATTCTGTCTAAGGTATTACCAAAAAGAGACCATCCTCCAAAATCTATAAATTGTTTTAACGGGCTGTTCTTAAACCCAGGGAAAAGTCTAGTGCCTGCCCCTCCGCACAATATAACTGGCTTAACTTTCATTTAAATATCTGCGTAACACTTAATTTCTTTGTTTCCGCCAGGATGTGTTGTTGCTCCTTTAAAAGTTGGTCCAACAGTTTGAGCATATTTCCATAGTGTACCGCTTCCAAAGTTAATTTTTTTGGGTTTCCATTTTTTCTTTCTTAATTTTAATTCCTTGCTTGTTAGCCTCACATTAATTGTACCTTTGTTTGCATCAATATCAATTACGTCACCATTTTTTAGTAGAGCAATAGGGCCTCCGACAAAAGCCTCAGGACCAACATGTCCAATACAAAAACCTCTTGTTGCACCTGAAAATCTTCCATCTGTAATTAGAGCAACTGTTTCACCTTTTCCTTGTCCATATATAGCGGCAGTTGTTGAGAGCATTTCTCTCATACCTGGACCACCTTTAGGCCCCTCATAACGTATTACAATTACATCACCATCTTTATATTTTTTTTTTTGAACAGCATCAAAAGCCTTCTCTTCCGTATCAAAGCATCGTGCTTTACCTGTAAATTTTAAATTTTTTAACCCAGCAACTTTGACTATTGCGCCTTCAGGAGCTAGATTACCTTTTAGCCCTACTACTCCACCATCAAGAGAAAGAGGATTATTGTATCTTCTGATAACCTTTTGATTATCGTTAAACTTAACGGACTTAAGGTTTTCTTTCATAGTTTTACCAGTAACAGTCATACAATTACCATGTATAAAACCACCTTCATATAAAGTTTTTAAAATGATAGGTACGCCACCTGCTTCAAACATATCTTTTGCAACATATTTTCCACCAGGTTTTAAATCTGCTAGATAAGGAGTTTTTTTAAAAATTTTAGCAACATCCATGAGGTCAAATTTAATACCACATTCACTAGCAATTGCTGGAAGGTGAAGTGCAGCATTTGTGGATCCACCGGTAGCTGCTACGATTACAGCGGCGTTTTCTAAAGACTTGATTGTAACAATATCCCTAGGTCTAATTTTTTTTTGTAATAAATTCATTACCGCTTTGCCGCTTAAGTAAGAATATTTATCTCTTTCTAAATATGGTGCTGGTGTACCAGAGGAATAAGGTAAAGCGAGACCAATAGCCTCAGAAACACATGCCATTGTATTTGCTGTAAATTGACCTCCACATGCTCCAGCACTAGGACAAGCAACTAATTCTAATTCTGTCAATTCTTTTTCAGAAATTTTTCCAGCTGAATGTTGTCCTACTGCTTCAAAAACATCGACTACAGTTACGTCTTTGCCTTTGTATCTACCAGGTAGAATTGAACCTCCATAAATAAAAACACTTGGTACATTCAGTCTACACATGGCCATCATTAAACCAGGTAAAGATTTATCACATCCTGCAACTCCTACTAATGCATCATATGAGTGACCTCTAACAGTTAGTTCTGTCGAGTCTGCAATGACTTCTCTTGAAATCAAAGATGACTTCATACCTTCATGACCCATGGCAATACCATCAGTAACAGTAATTGTGCAAAATTCTCTAGGTGTCCCATCTGCCTCAATTACTCCTTTTTTAACTGACTGAGCCTGTCTCATTAAAGTTGTGTTACAAGGAGCTGCTTCATTCCATGTTGTTACAACACCAACAAAAGGTTTAGCAACATCCTTTTGTGTCAAGTTCATTGCATAATAGAATGATCTATGTGGTGCTCTATTAGGCCCTAAGGTCGTGTGTCTACTTGGTAATTTTTTTTTATCAAATTTAGTCATTTAATTAATACTTGATACAATACTTTTTAATTTAGTTTGTTCAATCTTTAAATCTTTGAATAAAATTTTATCATTAGCAACAATATCTTTTGGAGCTTTTTTAATATAATCTTTATTGTTAAGTTTTTGATTTAAAGTATTAATTTTTTTTTCTAAATCATTTAGTTTATTTGATAATTTATCTTTTTGAGCTTTTAAATCTATATTTGTTTGAAATTTAAGACCTATTTTTTCTTTTAGTATAATAATTTGAATAATTGAATCATTTTGTTCTGATTTAAAATCAATATTATTAACTCTACCTACTTGTTTTATAATTTCTATATTATTATTAATAAATTTTTTAATTTTTTTACTTTCCTTAAAATAAATAATGTCACAGTATTCTTTAGGAGGCACATTAAGTTGAACTTTGGTTGATCTTATTGCGCTGATTATATTTATAATACAATCAATTTCTTCGGAGTTTTTTTTATATGATTTAATTTTTTCAGAAATAGGCCAAACAGAACTAATAAGATTAGATTTTTCTTCTTTATTATACTTATTTTCTTGCCATACGTGTTCTGTAAAAAAAGGCACAAATGGATGCAAAAGTTTAAGTATGTTTAAGAGCATAAAAGAAGAAAACTGCTTAGCTTCAAGAATAGAAGTTTTATTCTTAGAATTAAGTATAGGTTTTAGAAATTCTAAATACCAGTCACAGTATGAATGCCAGACAAAGTTATAGAGAACTTTACACGCTTCATCGAATCTAAAATCTTTAATATGTTTTTTAATTAATTCATTAGTTTCACAAAATTCAGAATAAATCCACTGGTTGATACTTAGTTTTATTTTTTTTACATTAGTTTTTTTATTATGTTTACAATTGTTAAGTTTTAAAAAATTATTTGCGTTCCATATTTTTGTAATAAAATTTCTATAACCTGTAACTCGGTCTTTGGATAACTTAACATCACGGCCAGGAGACGCCATAGAGATCAGAGTAAATCTTAGAGGATCGGCTCCATATTCATTTATTAATTCTAGTGGATCTATAACATTACCTTTCGATTTTGACATTTTTTGACCTTTTTCATCTCTAACAAGTGCATGGACATAAACTTGTTTAAAAGGTGTGTCACTTAAGAAATGGTTTCCCATCATTAACATTCTTGCTACCCAAAAAAATATTATATCAAAACCTGTTACTAGAACGGATGTAGGATAAAACTTTTTTAACTCATTTGTTTTGTTTGGCCATCCTAGAGTAGCGAAAGGCCAGAGAGCTGAGGAAAACCATGTGTCGAGAACATCGGTTTCTTGCACAAGCTTAAAGGTTTTATTTTTATAATATTTTTTAGCTAATGTTTCTGCTTCCTGTACATTTTCTGCAGCAAATATTTTTCCATCATGTCCATACCAAATTGGAATTCTATGCCCCCACCAAATCTGTCTTGAAATACACCAAGGTTCAATGTTAACCATCCATTGATTAAAAGTTTTAGTCCAATTTTCTGGAAAAAAAATTGTTTTTTTTCTTTTAACTACTTCAATTGGTTTTTTAGATAACTTTTTTGCATCGACAAACCACTGTTCTGTAAGTAAAGGCTCAATGATAGTGTTAGATCTATCTCCATAGGGTATTTTATTTTTAATACTTTCTATTTTTTCTAATACATTTAAATTTTTAAGTTCATTAATAATTTTTTTTCTAGCTTCAAATCTATCAAGGCCCACGTACGATTTAATTCCATTCTCATTAATTTTTCCATCTTTTTCTAAAATATTAATAATCTCTAGTTTGTTTCTTTTTCCAACAACGTAGTCATTAAAATCGTGTGCAGGAGTGATTTTAACAGCACCTGTACCCTGCTCTGGGTCAGCGTAATAATCTTCGATAATTTTAATCTTTCTATTAACAACAGGTATGATTGCAAATTTTCCTACTAAATTTTTAAATCTCTTATCTTTTGGATTAACGGCAATAGCTGTGTCTCCCATCATAGTTTCTGGTCTTGTTGTAGTAATAGTGATTTGTTGATTTGATACTGGTATAGAATAATTAATATAATATAGCTGTGATTGCACTTCGTTTTGTACAACTTCTAAGTCAGATATTGCTGTCTGTAATTTAGTGTCCCAGTTAACTAATTTTTTATCTTTATATATTAGTTTTTTATAAAAAAGAGATACAAAAACTTTTGTTACTGCTTTTGACATGTCGTTATCCATTGTAAATCTAGACCGGGACCAATCGCAAGAGCACCCGAGTTTTTTTAACTGTTCAAGAATTAATCCACCTGACTCTGCTTTCCATTCCCATACTTTTTCAAGGAACTTTTCTCTTCCAATGTCATTTTTATTTATATTTTCTTTGAGTAAATTTTTTTCAACAATTGCTTGTGTTGCTATACCAGCATGATCAGTACCTGGTTGCCATAAAGTTTCAAAACCATTCATACGATAGTATCTTATCAAGACATCCTGTAAGCTGTTATTAAGAGCATGACCCATGTGAAGTTTTCCAGTAATATTAGGAGGTGGAATTACTATCGAAAAAGTTTTTTTTGATTTTTTTGTTCCTGGCTTAAATAAATCATTTTTTTCCCAAAAATCGTATATTTTTTTTTCTTGGATTGAGTGGTTGTATTTTGTAAATTCCATAAAAATATTTAGACAATTTATTAAAGATTTATATCAAACGAATAGACTTCTGAAAATCATAGATTTCTATTTTATCAAAAGCAATAATAATCTAATTTTTAAATGTAAATTTTGATAAATTTTATGGTTGCGTTTTTGGCCAGAAAGAATAATGCCTAGATAATGGGTAAAATAATAATAAATTCTTGGGCACTTTTTACAGGATTTGGAATTATTGTTGTATCACATGGGTTTCAAGGCAATCTTCTGGGTATTAGATCTGTAATTGAGGATTTTAACTTTATAGCAACAGGCACGATGATGTCAGGCTATTTTGTTGGGTTCTTTATTGGAGCAACTATGGTTCCAAAACTTGTAACTAAAGTTGGTCATATAAGAGTTTTTGCAGCTTTTGCTTCAATGGCTTCACTCAGCTCTTTAATTCATGTTGTGTTTGTAGATCCTTATGTTTGGATCTTAGCAAGATTTTTTACCGGGTTTAGCATGATTGGTATATTTATAATTGTTGAGAGTTGGTTAAATGATAGAGCTAATAACAAAACTCGTGGGAAAGTTTTATCGCTCTACATGTTAATTACTTATGTTGGCATGGCCCTAGGAAATTTCTTACTAAACATAAGTAACCCTAAAAAATATGAGCCTTTTATTTTGATTTCTTTATTATTCTCAGTAGCATTAATTCCTATACTTCTTACAAAACGTAAGCCACCCAAGTTTAAAAAGACTAGTTCAATTAAGATTAAAGAGCTTTTTAAAATTTCACCATTCGGAAGTATTTCTATGTTTTGTACTGGTTTTATTTTTGCTCCTATATTTAGTCTTTTGTCAGTTTATGCAATCACGATGAAATTATCTATTTTTGAAACCTCTTTATTGTTGGTAGGTGTAATGCTTGCTGGAGCTCTTTTTCAATTGCCTATAGGATCTTTGTCAGATCAATATGACCGAAGAAAAATTATAATAGGATCTTCTGTTGCTGCTTTTATTTTTTCACTCTTTGCAATTTTTGTTTCGGGTATAGGTAATTCTTTGCCAAACTTATTCATAGAATCAGCTGTGAGTTTTAATTATTTTTCAACAGCTATAGATAAAACAAAGCTTTTTATATTTATAATTTTGCTTGCTGGCGTAACTCTTCCTTTATTCTCTCTTAATCTTGCGCTTGTGAATGACTACATTCCAAAAGAAAAGTTTGTTGCTGCGGGCGGTGGGTTAAATATTATATTTGGTCTAGGTGCAATGGCTGGACCTGTTATGTGTTCTACATTGATGCATTTTTTAGGTCCTAATGGTTTTTTTATTCACCTCTTGATTTTTCTTTTTATAATAATTGTGTTTGGATCTTACAGATTAAGTCAGAGAAAAATCGAAAATAACCCTGAATCTACTTTCACACCTTTGCCGACAACTATTACTCCTTTGGGTATTGAGCTTGATCCTGATACTGGTGTAGATTTATCTAACGTTGAAGAAAAATAAGCTTAAGTTTAATAACAAAATGCCTCTTAAAAAATGATTTTTACAATGCATTGCATTGAAAAGGAAATATAATTAATTTTTTAGTATATATTTTTTTACCAACATAACATTTTAAGTATAATCTGTGGGCCACTCCTGGGGAACCGAGGATTTGTGAGCAGGACCCATAAAACTTTATTAAATTTATATCAGGAAAGTAGTGTTATATTTTTTTAGTACTATTGATTGTTTAAAAAAAGAAATAGGTTTGTTTGTAAAACCATTTGTTTTTAAGCAAAATTTGATGTTTGAATTTATAGCAGACTCATAATCATGCTCGCTATCACCAATAAATAAGACTTTCTTTTTATCGACTTTAAATTTTTTTATAACATTGTTCAAAACACTTGGGTGAGGCTTTTTGTGCTTAAAAGTGTCTCCACCCGCCACATAATCAAA
>Ga0307986_10000966_pt1 | contig 21233 bp, 13 predicted proteins | sample EllFjometageno82_FD_203170 | JGI IMG/M metagenome (GOLD analysis project Ga0307986, IMG submission 203170) | Marine microbial communities from Ellis Fjord, Antarctic Ocean - #82 | ecosystem: Environmental > Aquatic > Marine > Unclassified | place: Southern Ocean | collected 2014-10-09
GAAGAAGTTACCTTTGGTAACCCCTTTGCTGAACACCTTAGAGTATGGGTGCATGCTGTAGAAGTAGAGGATATGGTTCGGTTCCAGAAAGGTTGTGGTCAGCGATTTTGCAAATCAAAGACTACTGTTATAGGTCTATACGAGTACGAGGGGGGCCCTTTTGTTCAAATGTTCTGAAAAAGAGCACTACCAATTTCTGAACCTGGATTTTTACTCAGTTCCAGGTGTGTGAAATGGCTGTAATTTGATTCCAGGATTAAATCTCGAATATCTTGATTGTCTAATCCAAATTGTATTGTATTTTTCCTGGGATCGGAAATGTAAGCACCAGATTGTAATTTCTGCCAGATGTTTCCCTTCTTTTCCGAACGAATTCTCGCTCTTTCAATTTCCTTCTTACTTCTGGTTGCAATGAAAAGATACCCGTTCGGGGCGACATACTGCATCGCATCATCTAAAATTTCAATTCTTTCTTTGTCAGTAGAAACTACATTCAAAACAAATATGACTGTAATGAGTTCGAACTTTCCATCTGGCCGAACGCCCCTTCCTGGAAAATTGGGTTGTTCAAATTTATCATATGCTTGTGTAAAAGCCCCTGTTTCTTCCAACCAACATTCGCTATCAATCGATTTCCCTGCACCGAAATCTAACATTGAAACCAAAGGAATGTTCCTTTTTTTGAAAAAATGTTCATGCAACCATTTCCCAGGTTTCGACCATTTATTTCTTGAGATGGCAGTTTTATGGGAGTGGTTTTTCATTATTCCAACTCCAATATTAAGGCAGAGTGATCGCTCATTCCCTTTTGAGTTCTGAATTTATGATCGTAGAACATTCTAGATACGTCCTGATGATCCGACCTTAGAAGGAAAAGATCACACCTAAATCGGCTACTCTTCCCTTTAATTTCACGTTCGAAAGTTGGAGCCCAATCAATTTGCAAACCTAAATCTTGTAAATCGTGCTTAGTCAAGAGGTTTTGGAGATTCACTCGTTCTGATTTTTTTGTAAAGTTGGAGTGACCATCTCCATACCAACCATCCTCAATCCGTGGTGCTAAGTTGAAATCCCCAGCAACCAACATCGGGGTCAAATTTAGGTCTTCGATGACTGATGTTAATTTGTGGAGATGATCATTTCGCTCTATGGTTTTCCCAGCCGGAAAATAAGTATTGATGATAATTGATGTCTCATGCCGGGTAATCAAAATCCGATCGGATTTATACAGAATTTCATGGTTTATCTTTGATGCTGTGACCAAATATCTTGTAGATGAGATTTCACCTAAATCCTTCAACAAATCTTTAGCAATTTTACTTTGGTCAGTTTTATGTGAAATCCATTCTTGCAATAAAATAATATCTGCATTTTTTCCTTTGAGATCATCAGATAATCGGCTTGATGCCCGATTGCAGTTGAGGCATAGAACTCGCATGGAACCCCTAGGATAGTCCTGTTATCAAAATATTCCTAATGTAGAAGGGGTTCTCCAGAATACCCTTTACACTACCAATGCTGTTTACGAGGGTTCGCAGTGAATGCTATTCGTCGCTACATAGCAACGAAGTTCATGTACAAGGGGGCCCTTTCACCGACTTCAAACAACACTATATTGCTGACAAAACTAAAAATTACCAGTTTAACCCCAACGCCCAACTGAGAAAAGGTTATTAGCAATAACAACCAATTCGCATTATGGTCGCAATTGAAGGCTACACATACCGCCAAAATGCCAGAGCACCTCTAACCTTTACTTTTGTAAAAGGTGTTTCTGATGTTACTGGTTGGTGTGGAGTTCCACGTAAAACTTCAGATGAGCAGATGGGCTATCAACGACATCTAGATCCAGAACGGCAAGAAAAAATCAGTCGTTATTTTAATTTCCCAGAAAATAGTTCTCCAACATCAATTGTTTTAGGTTTTTATCCTGATTCTACATTAATTGAAATCTTCGATGAGGATCAAGGAGATTGGGTTGAGTTACCTGAGGAACAGCAAGATGACGATGTCGGCCCAGATATTGAGGCACTATTAGCAATGGTGGGTGCCGAAGCTGAAGCTGAAGATGAAGCTGAAGATGAAGCTGTTGGTGATTATCGCCAACAAATTCGTAGAACAAGAATATCCTTTGAGGATCCAGCCGACAAAACTGTAGATGAAATTGCTCTGGAACTGTTGGTGCGACTACGCTTACGTTTGCCCGTTGCTGTGGCCGATGCTGCAGCTGGTGATGATGCAGAGGGTAATGCTGTAGAAGAAGAGGAAGAAGAGGAAGAAGAGGAAGAAGAGGATTCCGCTGAGGATAACATCGAATTTGGTAAAACCCAAGTCACTCAATTGATCGAGGATTTACAAGATCCCGCTTTCGTTGCCGCTAATGAGGAACTCATCAGAGATCTTGGTATGCCCGCTTTAGTGATTGATGGGCAGCACCGATTGTTTGGTGCTGAATCTATTGGTAACATTCCATTTACTTTCGTCTCTATCTTAGATGCTGATTGGAGTGAACAAGTTTTCCAATTCTGTGTGATCAATAAATGTGCAAAACCAGTGGATGATGATGTAATCACCTCAAACGCCGCGTTATCTTTGACAGGGGTGGAACTGTCTGAAGTCGAGGCACGGTTGACTGTAGCAGGATTCAATATTGAGAAAGTCGACATCATGAGGAGGTGCTTTATCGCTGAAGACGCCCCTTTTCATAATATGGTGACAATGCCGGGGAATAGCCAAGCAGAAGATCGACCGCTACTGGGGTCTAAGCAAATCGTTAAGCTCGCAAAAAATCCGTGGAGGAATGGGAAAGGTGCCTTTCTTAAAGAAATGAAAAAGCAACTTTATGGCGCCGATTTGTCTGCTGGTGAGCGAACATTATTGTGGAAAGAAAGTGGTGATTGGGCCAGAGCATTTAATCTATTTTGGACTATTTTTGCTGATGAATATGCAACATATCGTAGCGATGGAAACGAATCGATTAAAGCAGTGGGAGAACAACATTGGGGATTGCCAAAAGGAGACTCAAATATAGCAAAAACAGGTGCTTTACAGGCAATTACAACGGCTTTCCAAAATATCCTAAACGATCAATTCAGTTTCAACAAGCAGCAGGATATCAATGAATTTGACCACCCTGTTCATGTAGGTGAAAATACTTGGGCTACACTTGAACGAAAAATAAGGAGTATTATATGTGGAAAACTAGCCTTCAAGAGAATGTTAGAAAATCAGTGGACAATTACACAACTCAACACCAGTGATAATCAAACCAAAATGGTCCCTCCGATGACAAAGCACATGCGCCTGTCAGATGAGGGTGCAAGTTGGACTACGCTAATAGCATTTAGGGCAGACGGCGCAATTGGCAATTGAGGCAACCGCATGTTGGATGTCGCAGAAATACGGTTTTTGGTAGGCTATCTGCAACTTCATCATCCAGTTGGATTGCGAAAGGGCAAAGGCACACAAAATCTCTCTACGCACTTTGATTGGGAAACAATTGCAAAAGTGGCACCTATGATATACTTGACCTTCCCGAAAAAAGTTCACACATTGGGAAAAGAAAACCGTATCCTCGTTCGCGAAAGGTTAGTGCAACTCACAAATAATCAGTTGACACCACAACGGTTTGAGCATTTTTTCGATTTGATTTCTTCGGTTTACCGACATTGGGTGAAAACAAAACGTGGAACGCTTGGGAAATTTTCAATTGAGATGGTTCGAAGTGGCCACACCACTGTTTTCAATGAACTGATGCATGAGCAACGACACAGATGTGCACATTGTGGATATTCATTTGCAGAAATCCCCGGGGAACAAACACTGGACCACATTATTCCATACCGTTTAGGTGGCGATCATATGTGCGGCAGTAATTGGCAAATCCTTTGCAAAATCTGTAACAGTAAAAAAAAGGATATGCTCTCAATTTTTCAGCATAGGGTTGCAAATGATTGGATTTATCATCTACAAAGATGGACACCTGAACAGAAGGATCGAACGGGGAAAAAGCTAATTAAATACGCTGTAATCCTTCGTGATAAAAAATGTAAACAATGTGGTTCTGGTCCCACAGAAAAGCAATTGATTGCAGTTAACGAAACAACAGGGTTGAGTATCCCTTCTAACATGATATGCGTATGCGAAGACTACCCGGATTGCTAGTGATTCTTCTATTTACATGGGGGGGTCATGCTCAAACCCTTTCATTCGCCTGATATGTTCACGAGCCCACTGGAAGCCCTTGTAAACATCAAGTTTGTACACATGGGCTCGAGCATAGACCCTTATGACGCATGTTGAGCAGGGTTCAAATTACTCTGACTCATCAATCGTAAATTGGGGTCTCCGGGATGGAGGTGTAACTTTAATAATTAAATCATACAATCTGCAAATTCCCGATTCTAATCTAAAAAATAAGTTGCAATCCTTGCTCCTAAAGTGTGTATGAATACCTAGCAACCATATTTGTAATCAGCAGTCGAGTATATACTCCAACAGACTTTTTGTTGTAAGCGGGTATCTATCTTTGAATCAACGAGTTATTAGGCCTGATTTTATGGTTTCATGACTAATACTGTTATCCCGTGAGGGGACATAATGAGACTTTTTTTCACTATACCCATAATCTCTATTGTGTGAGTGTTTTAAGTTTAGTTTTTATGAAAGAAATATAATATAGTTCTCACTCAAAGGCGTATTCATGCACTTAATGCAGTTTGTGGAACTCGGGTATAATCCGATTATGAAAGTCCAATTCAATATCAGTCGCTCGGAAGAAATAACATGGCCTTTGTTCTGGGGAGATGCCGAAGAAACGGCGAATTTCGACCCCGATGAATACTTAGGTGCTGAATCCACACATGAGCAATGCTCAATTAAAATCTTTAATGGATCAGTTTCCAAAGAAATAGTATTTCATAAAAAACGTTCAGATAAACATAGCCTTTGGAAAATGTGTGACCAACACCATCGGAGAGACTTTCCATCCAGAGAGCAGCTCGAACACCTAATTGAGTATGAGATTTGGGATTCACAATCAGAATTAGAGCAAATGGAAAAAACTGCTAAATCAGAAGAAAATTGCTTAAGTTATGTTAATCTCTTAGTTGAATTATGGCAAAATGATGATTATATTAGTATTGAATGTTTGCTACAAGAGACGGATTTATCCGTTCCTGAAGATCCCGAAAGATCTAATATATTTCTTACAAACATGCATAATATTGGTAAAGACATTCTAATTTTTGATTGGAGTTCTACTGATTAATTTCAGTTGTAACTGGCGGTTTACGATTTATTTAAGGGGTTTATGCTTGACACTTATGTGTACAAGATTGATGTTTGCAAGAGATTTCAATATATTATTTATAATATACATACAAACACCAATATACAAATAAATTATAGATGTTCTCTTTCACTATCCGAATTGATTTATTGATTCACGATACCTTTACGTTGCGAGATAAATTAGTAATTTTGGGTACTTAGGACAATACGTGCAACACATCTTGATTCTCAATCGGTCATGTACATCAATTGTAATTCATATTTTAGGGAAGGAATAATTTTCAAACCTTAGTTTCAATGTTCACATTGCATTAGCCGTCTCGCCAAATCATATATGCTGTCGCCATTAGTTTCTCTCTATGTCCACCGAGAACGGCACTGCCCGACCCTTTCTCAAATGGGCAGGAGGAAAGCGTCAACTTCTATCTGAAATTGAAACACACCTCCCACAAGAGTTCGACTCATATGACACATATATCGAACCGTTTATTGGTGGTGGCGCAGTTCTTTTTCATTTCCTTTCAACGCGTTCTTTCCAACGAATGATTGCACTAGATGTTAACCCCGAACTTATTTTATGCTATCAAATGATTAAATCAGACGTAGTATTAATTATTAGAGCACTTAAGAAAATGAAAAAGGAATTTCCCGTCTTCGAAAATATTGAGGAACGAAAAGAATACTTTTATGGCATTCGAGCAGAATGGAATTTAGTAGAGACCAATGTGCTCAAATTATCTAAGAAGAAGAGAATACTTAGAGTCGCTCAAACTATTTTCCTTAATAAAACTTGCTTCAATGGCCTTTTTAGGGTTAATTCGAAAGGTAAATTTAATGTTCCAATTGGTTCATATCAGAATCCAACAATTTGTGATGAAGAAAATCTCTTGAATGTATCTAAAGCAATTCAGAACGTTGAGTTCCATCACTCTGAATATGCCAAAGTAAAGCAATATCTCGGTAAACAAACATTTGTATATTTCGATCCACCCTACAGACCTCTCACAACAAGTTCGAGTTTTACAGCATATTCAAAAAGCGGATTCAATGATAAAAACCAGCAAGAACTTGCAGCATTGTGTATAGAGTTAAGTCAACTTTCCGTTTCTTTTTTACTTTCCAATTCCGACCCTAAAAACACAGATGTGAATGACAATTTCTTTGATGACCTTTATTCGCAATTCAACATTAATCGCGTATATGCAAATCGAGCAATAAACAGTAAAGGTTCAGGACGAGGGAAAATTACAGAGATTCTTGTTCGGAATTATATCTAAGAACATTCTAGCCTTGCTGAGGCTTGCTAGTGGTATCATCAAAAGATCGCGCTTGGAACGAGATATTTAAGCAATTAGATATTCATTCACATGATTTCTCTAAAGAACCGTTTAAACTGACGGCTAAAGAAATAAAGAAAATCTGCTCAATCTTTCATGAAACTGGTGAAAGAGAGCCCCGTATTATTTGTTATCAAGCCGAAAGAAAGGATAGGCCTCAATTATTTGTCGACAAAGGATTGTTTCTTTTGCCTACAAAGAATGGTCATTATTCAATTATTGAGACAACGAGTCAATCTGACGGATACATCGATATTCCTGAAATAACATCTGAGCCAATTGAACACTCTTCCAAACTTAAATTTAAACTTCGTAGTTCTGAAATAGGAAATTCAGAAATGCAGCATGTTGACAAAGCATCGGCTTTAGGATTAATTGACCATTTTTGTGACTCAGGGCCATCATTTTTGACAATAAGAGGAAGAAAATATACACCGGAATTTTCTTTTACAGTTGGTAAACACCCCATATTCACAAAAAGTGTTCAAACAGAAGTCGATGCCGGATATGAGGGGGAATATCACCTGACTCTCATTGAAGCTAAAAATACCAAAGTAAAGGATATATTGATTCGTCAATTGTATTATCCTTATCGACAATGGAGTCATCATACAGGCAAAGATGTATTTGTTCTTCTTTTCGAATTCAAAGATAATATGTATCACTTTTGGGAATTTGAATTCACAAATCCAAATGATTACATGAGCATCAATTTAGTCAAGAGTTCACGTTATATTATTTGCTAATCACATGTCCGTTGATATTGGTTATCAACATTGACCAAAGTATCAGTAATTTTACCTAGGATCGCTACTTTGACAGTCCACTGGCAATGCAACGTTAACTGAAGTAATGCAAGCGGTTGGGCATCTTATTGGATGTCGGATGGGATTATCCTAGACCTACAACTTCGTTTGAATTACATTTGTATCTCTAGATAAAATGAATATTACTTTGTAACAACCGCCATTGGCTCAAGCAATTAGGTGTCATACCTTAACACGTTAAAAATCCTTCAGTGTTGTAATTTCCGCAACATGGAATGGTTCCCAATCAAGAGATTTGGCCTCCATCAAAGACTGCGGATTAGATGATTCAGGGGCAATGATTAGAATTCGATCAGTCGGAGTAGCCTTACCAGATTTGTCGTTGGCCTTTTCAACTCTAATTCTCAATATAAGGCCTTTTTTTTCTTCAGCATCGTTCATAGCAGTCTTGGCTTCAATATCGTTTTTCCACTTCCCAATGGACTCTACAATTTCATCTGATTGATTAACGTATTCTACATGATGGGCTAGAGTTTTCCAAATTTTAGAAACCTTTTGATTATCAGGGATTTTATCTTCTACAATCGCGATTAGTTTGTATTTTAAGATTGTACCATCATCTGCTTTGACTTTAATTTTTGAACCCGCATGATGCCATACAGCCCAAGCCAAATTTAGCCCCTTCACATCACCTATGGTCCAACAAGACAGGCCACGTTTTCGTTCAAGGAGAGGAAGTGTAGCTGTTAATGTATCTTTCATGAACTCAATATACTCATTCAATGCGTGTGTATCGTCAAGTTTAGCATCAACTTCTTCATGACTACCCGATTCAGTCAAAAACCACAACCGAATCCAGTTGTATAATCCATATTTTATGACTTTGAGGTATGGTGGAGAGGTGAATAATAATTGAACTGAATTGTGCTCAACCTGCGACCCCAAGTCTCTAACATCTCCTTCGATAACCTTGCCCGAACCTGCAAGGTATCCCTTTTTGAGATAACGTTTTACTCGCTTCTCAAGAACTTCAAAAACATCTCTATCTGGGCATTCGAGATTCTTCTCTTCGATATATTTCTTGACATAATTCCACCCCATGCTGAAGGTGTTCGGCATTGAAACGCTTAGGAAACCAGATGATTGCCCATGCATTGCACCCATCAATACTGATACGAGGAATGCGTCAACTCCCTGCTTCGACCAATCCAAATTTTCCTTCAAATAACAAAGTTGAGAGAGTGTGTTGGGATGGTAGATCATTTTTATTTTATCAGGTACTTTGTCAATCTTCCATTTTTTAGCGTTATATTTTGTTTCCAATTCGTTCAAGCGAGCCAAAACAAGTTCTAGTTTGGGGTTGGAAATCTTTCCACGAGAAAGAGCAACAGCAAGCGGGTTCAAATCATTACCAATACCTATTCTACCTTGGGCAGATGCTTCCACAACAGTTGTCCCTCGACCTGAAAAAGGGTCGAGAACAGTATCGCCTAACTTGGTAAACCTCTTGATAAAATAGTGAGGCAATTCGGGTGGAAACATTGCCATATATGTGCAATTGTAATGCTGAGGAGCGGCCCACTTCCCTCCATGTGATTGCCAATGGACTGCCAAAACCCCTTTCCACCGTTTTGGAGCAGTGGATGGCGGAGTATCAATCGGGACTTTCTTTTTCTCCGCCATTACCTCACCTCCGTTGACGCCCCTCTAAGAACAATACGATACAAAAATATTCTCAACTTCATTAAATAAACGTTTTTATAAATTGCCGGGAATAAATATTTAAGTCAACATGCGAAGAACAAATTATGTCGCCCAAATATGATGTGGGTGACTATCCAGCAATAAAAATAATCAAGGTGAATGATTCCTTGGAAATCACGAATCAATCTTTGCGTCTTAACGCCCGGCACAATCCCATTTCTTGCAAATTGAAGTGGACCATGGACTATTTCACTCTTCCACAAACAGTGCTCCTAAAGGCAGAAGAAAAACACATTATCAATAAATTAGATTGGCGGGAATTATTCAAGCACGATAGGAGTACAAGTGATTTGAAACTGTCTATACAAGTGCAAGGTAGTAGCAGGGAGTTTTCGTTTGGTCCTTCGAAAAATTTCTCCGAATTGGAGTCGGTTTCATTTCAAAAAACTGAAAGTGGAATAAAAATTTCATTCGGGATCATTGATATGAATGATGTTGCGTCAACCATGGAGCAGAATTTCACATTTGGCTTTGAAGAATCAGACCAAGGAATTAGAGACAGAATTAATAAAAAACTTCCCGAACTACCAGGCTATTTTAAAGATTTTAAAGATTCAAAACTTGTAATTGAAATGGGATTAGATCCCGACGAAGTTTACTCAAAAACAGCAACCTTCAACACCAATCACAATTATTTGGGTGAAAATAAGCGCAAACCTGTGCGAATTGAAGTTACTCATCATTATCAATGGAAACTTCATCAAGAGCAGATTGAAACGAAGATGATTGATACTAATTTATGCTTCAGTGTAATTAATTGCAAAGAGAACGGTGAGAGGCAAAAACGTTCTAATCAAATAGGATTATATTTTTCTAATTATGCAGATGCCTTTACAGAAATAGAAGACTTCAATATTCGTTCGGATTATTTTCTCATCGATAGACCGATCAAATCTAACAAGAATTATACTGTGAAAATACCAGGACAAAAATGGGATTCCAAGTTTGCTCTTGAAGTAGATTACATAAGAATGGCTGAAGGGGCACACTCGCTTATAACCGGTTTTATTCCCCACCTCACACTTCTTGAGGAAAAACCAAGAGCAGTAAGCATTACCAATGCCGAATTTGAATATGATAATGATAGTTTTTTTCCAACAAAACTACTTTTCACATACCCCATGGAAAATCCATTTGACAATAAGTTCTCCAAAGAAAGACAATATGGCATCCCGACTGAACAACTAGTACCTTACATTTTGCGGCACGGGGAGAAAAAGTTCCGGAGAACACTTGGTAAAAAAACCGAAACAGGCTGGGTGGAGTATGGGATTTACAAAGAAAAATCATCATTTGATAATGCGCCATTTATCCCAATAAAGTTAAATCCTATCATCGAAGAATACACTGGAAAGAAAACGGGGAAAACTTTTTTTTATGATGTTTATAGAGGACTGATTGGCTATCTTGGCGACGATGGGTTCTTCAAAGAAATTGAAAAAATACAGATGTGGATGATTAGAAAGAAAGATGATCTAGACATTGAATCGTGGTTCGAAGAATATTTCCCGCCCGACGAGAAGTGGGATGATTTGGAGGGTACTGACTAATGGCAGCACCGAAATTAGGACACGTTGTTTTACGAAACGGCAATGCTCAGACTTTTCTCTATCAAGCAAACCGCTTTTCGCAACTGCTTATAGAGGGGGAGATTCAACATTTAAGCAATAATTTTTATAGTTTCACTAACAATCGTCTTGTATTTATTCTCAAATGCAGTGATTGTAAAGAACTTGGTTGCAGTGAACCTCGAATTAGAAAACTCGGTGAAAGAGGCGGGTCTGGCACTGGAAATTGGAATTCATATTTCGCTCATTTCAGTGCGCTTGAAAAAGACCATGCTGAAGGGTGTTTGTGCGCAGATGGTGCCGTTACTACTGGTCCGCGAATTAAACGACGGATTTTGGAATCTAGAGTTTACATTCCGGCAGACATCCACGATTACTTTGGACGATATCGTCACCCTCTTATCATGGAGATTATGAGGCCTTCAGATGATTTGACTAATTCTGAGCAAAATTGGCTCATTCAAAATATCAATGCTGGTTTAGGAGAAAATGTTGAACAAGTGACTGAAGAACTTTTGCAACCCGAGATTCTGTGGAAGGGTATAGTGCACAGTAACATTATCCAACGCTTAAATATCCATATGAGCAATATACTTTCTTACTACCTTGGACAACGAAACTTCCATGACCTGAACCACATTTTCTGGAAGAAAAGCATCGACAATACGTTGATTCCGCTGAGAATTACCTCAGATGAACATCGGGCCAACCTAAAAATCACTGGAAGTGGGCATTATTACAAGGCCTGTTCAGAGGGGAGTAGAGTAGTTGCAGCTCCTCTTCGCGGTGGCAGGATACAACCCGGAAGCCGTGAAGAATTAATTGGATGGTTTCAAGAAGAAGTTGAGACCAGGGGTCTTGAACCTATCGTAAAACAATTAGAAATTCAGTGCACTATTTTTAAAGCAAACCAAAGGGTTCGATTTGTATATCTAAAGAACCGGTCTATTGAAAGAAAACGAATACGCTTTTCGGTCCAAGAAATCGGTTCGGCTCAAGATCACGAGAGGGAAGAAATGACTACTAATTTTGGAGGCACCATGCCTTCAGATTATGTGGGTTCACAAGAGGGTGAGCAATTTACATCTATTGAAATTGAAGGAAAAGATTCAAAATTGATTCGAATTCTCTTCACGGGCAATGTACATTTTCGAATAGAACATCAAGGTCAATTAATTGATAATCAACATATCATGGCGGCAAGAGGTGATGCTCCAGCAAGGCTTAAAATCACTAGAGAGGCTCTAACGACTGAAGAATTTCAAGGTCTGATTCAAGAGTTCTACCCTAACTATTTGGCATTACCGACTCAAGGAACAACATCACATATTCAGAAAAAGGACTGGATTGATTTTGATCGTTTCATGTTTACAAAGTCATATTTCAACGCTCGAGATGGACAAGTAGCACCCCAAGGTATCGCTGCCAGAAACACAAGATTACTGAATTTACTAACCTCATTTGAGACCCCTTTTGTCGACGACGAAGTACTAGACACAGGCACAACAGACCGCTTTCAAACGATGATGGAAACTTCATATAGCGGAATCGAAACTGAAGCGGTAAGGCTTGAAGATGAAGAGATAACATTTGTTCATCGATTGAGGCCAACGGAAAGCGGATGGTTTGGTCCGCGAAAGTCATCATACAAACTTCTTATTGATCACCGTTCATGGTCGCATTTATTGAGTGATTGCCCTCAATTAGAACCGGATGATATACGCTTTTTGGAAAGCGGTCATCGTTTGATTCAAAATCGGGCAATTAATCGGTATGATCGTGGAGAACTACAAGAAATTGAACATCTTCAACCGAATCATTCCCTCCCTGAGGACCATCTTTTTTCCCCGTTTGACAACGGAGATAAAATCGAACAACAGCAACGCTATCAGAGATTAGTAGGGAATCTACAACCGAATTCTGCAACAGAATACACTTATGCAAAACCGTTTAACGAGCAACCAAGATTTGCAGTATTTTCAAGAGATTTACGCACATCATTCGGACTACAAGAGCCTTGGTCCCAGAGTGAACCGTTTGTAATCGAGCGTGAAATAAATGATGACCAGTTACAGGTTTTGACTCTTCATCGAATTGTTTTGGAACCTGAAGGTGATGTTGAAGGAGTGGAGTCAAAGCACAATATTGTTCTTATTTTGCGTCAAGAAAACGCGGCCTCTCGAGCAATTCGAATTTTTCATACAGAGAGCATATCTTGCCCGCCATCACACTCAACTGAGGATTGGGACGCTTTAACACAAAAGGCCCGCAGAATAGTTGTTTACAATTATATGAGAGACACAATACGTGCTTTTACTTCGCTCAGCATGCGCCTTGGGGGTAATGTAGCACATATTCCAGTCCAAAAGGTCAACGAAGTAGTGAGTTATACTGTGCGAAAGTTCTGTGAAGGTCACGAACAATCACTTTTGAATACAATGAATGAAATAGACGAAGTATTATCGGCTCATTTCTTACGATATATGGAAGAGAAAATGTGGTTGCGCAAGGTAAATTGAGGGATTAAAATGGTAAGAGTATCAGAAATTACAAATGAACTTAAATCTGGGCTTCAACGCCAAATTCGAAGAGTGTATCCGGTCATTCAAGGCCCTAGACGGTGGGGGAATGTCCTCGAAAACCGTTCGACTTATTTCCGTGATGTTTTTCCCTTAGTCAAAGACCCACTTATTGAAGCAATTCCTCAATATAAGCCTGGTGAAAATTCAAAACCGAGTCAGTTAAAAGACAACGATGACCTTACGGATAATCAGAGAGAACGGTTAGAAGAACTTGGAACGCTTTTGGGAATTGCTGGAGTTGACTTTGACTTGTATGGACATCAGAAAGAGGCCATACTCGGCCATGTCAAAGGCCATGATGTGGTGGTAGCCACTGGCACAGGTTCTGGGAAGACTGAAGCCTTCCTATTCCCAATGCTAACGCATCTCAATGATGAGGCGCGTAGATGTAGAGTCGATGGGAAAAAATCTCAACGAGCGATTAAGACGCTCATTCTTTACCCGATGAATGCTCTTGTTGCGGATCAAATGTCAAGATTGCGTAAACTTCTCGGTTCTACAGAAATGGCAACGAAATTCATGAATGATGGCTATGGAAGGTTTCCTCAATTTGGCATGTATACTGGACGAACAGAGTTTCATGGTTGGTATGCTGAAGAACATGAGAACGGGGATGATACAGAATGGAAGATTTCCAAGAAATTAGACCGCGTAAAAAACAATCTAAACCAATTTGAAAAATTACAAAAAAGGCCAAACGCTTGGAAAGAAATGTTGCGTCGGAATAAAATTCCATCAATTGGTGGAAGAATCATTTTGGCAAGTGATTCAACCCCAGAAGACCGTACTCTCTCCTTTGACCAATTAAGTCCGGTGGCAAAAAAAGATGTGCTTGAAGATTTAAAGGCCGAAGGCAAGACAACAGATACTATTCTAGCATCACGGTTTCAAATTGATGAAAAACAAGAACACTTTAGACGCTTCAAGCGGAAAACCCAAATAAATGCTACTCATCTTTCTATGATTGGTGATCGTCTCGATAGAGAACTTATCGCACGACATCAAATGCATCTCGGAGGAGTTCGACAGTATTTGCGAGATAAGCAGAGCGACCATTGTGAAAATGAGGAACAAGCTGAATCTTTGATTGATGGGTATGGAGTGGGGATTCCAGATACGCTGGTAACCAATTACAGTATGCTAGAATACATGCTAATGCGACCTTTAGAGCACACTTTTTGGCATAGTACAGGTAATTGGTTGAGAGAATGCACACGCGAGTCAACTGATTCTGAACGCCGCCGACTCCTTCTTGTGGTTGATGAAGCACACTTGTATCAAGGAGCAATGGGTACTGAATTCAGCCTCTTACTCAATCGTTTGTTATCAGTTCTCGATGTCGATAGAAACCGCCTCCAATTCATCATTACAAGTGCAAGCCTTGGGGAAAAGGAAGAGAAAAAGCGAGAATATGTTGCCTCTCTTTTGAGTTTGCATGATGAACCTGCTCGGAAAGCAAAAATCGTAATTCCAGCCTCTGAATTAGCAGATATTGCACCTGCGGAACATGAGAATGAGCGAATTGGGGAAGAGGTGATGGAAATATTATATTCTGGAAAAGAATTACTCGAAACGATGAATCGAAAAGAAATGGAGGAATCTCTTCTTGAACGTCTCTTCGATGAACATACTCGAAACACTGCACAGGAAGAATATCTTGGTTTAGGAGGAGATGTTGCTAACTCTAAAGATTGCCATAAGCACATCCTGTTCAGTTGTTTGTCTCAATTTGCTCCAGCAATTCGGTTGAAAAGAATACTTCTTCGTCCTGAAACCCTCGATGATGAGGCGAAAATGCTCGTTAAGGAATGGTATGAACGGAGTGAAGTTGATTTAGAAGGTCAAGAGTTGAATCGTATCCCGAGAAGATATGCGCTTTTGGTTCATTCAATGTTCGAAAATTACGAGCATGAAATGAGCAATGGTGCGATGGATATTCTTCTTGATTTAATTGCAGGGGCGGTTAGATTCAGCACTAATTCATTTGAACAGAAACCGTTTCTACCGTTGAGAATGCATCTTATGTTACGTGGTGATAATGTAGCACGGTGCTGTTCAGGATGTGGAACTCTGTGTGCAGAAGGAATGTTTCAATGTAGCGATGCAGATTGTAATGGACGAACATATAACTTATTTTTCGACAGAAATTGTGGCGGAGCATATCTAGCAATATGGTACGAATACAGTTCAACCAATGGATATGGATTAAGGAGCGACACGGATAGAGCGCCGAATTATACAAACTTGCGGTTAGTTCACGCTCATCAAAAACGTGAATTCAATGAAAGAACCAATGAAGATTATCTATTAGGATTGTTAACGAAAGTTGAGGAAGATGATGCAACTGAATTTACACATTATTTGGGAATAAAAGGTGGTAGCATTCTACAGAGTAATGATGACCCGAACCAGCATCCTCATGATACATGGATGAAAATCTCAGTAACTCGTCATTTTAATCAACATATGGAACCTGCAACTCCAACTCTAAAAGAGTGGGAAAAGAAGAGTGGGTGTCTCGAACCACGCCAATGTTTATACTGTGAAGCGGATTATACCTTGAAGAAATCACCTCAGTTTTCAAACACTGAAACCCGAGGTGACGAGTTCTTTTTACAGAGTATCTCTCATGCCACATCTTTACTTGACCCGAATGATTCCAAGCAACCCCACAGGGGTCGCAAAATGATGTTATTTTCTGACGGCCGGCAACGGGCAGCAAAAATGGCGCTTAAATTAAAAGAAGATCTTGCAGTTGATGAAGGCAGGACAATGTTTGTTGGTTTGCAGAACATGCCATGGTTCAGCGAACTACCACCGATAGAACGTAATCTAAACAAAATATACGGTTATTACTGTCTTCTGTCAGGTTCAGTGCGACTTAACCCATTGAGTGACTCACCAGCTCAACCAAATCGCTCACGGATGTTAGGACATACCGCTCTTCTTGCAGGGCACTTAGGCAATATCTTTCCATCTAAAGAAATTAATCTGATTTTAGAAAAGGTTGCAGAAGAAGGTGAAGATTCAGACCATATTAAGGAGAACTTCCTTTCTTCTTCATTCAAGAAAGCACTTGAAAGCGATGTTTGGCATAATATTGAACGGCAACTACGACCGACTACTAATGGCAATGAACAACTTAACGAAAGAGTGACTCTTCTCAAAACTCTACTTGAAGCGCATGTCAGAAAATTTCTTGAAAACCACACAAATTCTTGTGTCGATATAATGGAAACATTTAATGGAACTTGGAGATTACCCGATGGTATACATTCTTACGGTCCTAAACTGGAGGCACAATTAGAACTCTATAATGAGCAGTTTAGTGAATGGTCTTGGTCGGAATTTGAAAAATGTTTACATCGTCTTGGAAATATGATTGGTGATGAGGTGCATTGGACTCCACATTTCTTAAAGAGGCAGTTTTTGGACAATCAAGAAATTGGCCATCTCGAAATTTCTGAGACGATTTGCAAAAATATTCTTGATGATTTAGAGAATGGAAATATTACTCTCGAACAATTCACTACGGCTATGAATCAATGGAAAAATGAAATTTTAGTGAACGATCCTTATCCATCACCACCAAGACAATTTGGCTCGCTCGTTCTTCGATGGGCATCTCATAATCTATTCGGCACCTACAATTTAGGATTAGGCCACTTTAAGTTAATAATGAATGATGAAGACAGAGATCATTTGGGAGATATTGCAGAGCATATCGCATACTATTTCCCTCTACTCTTTACAGATATTGCAGCAGTAAAAATCCCTGGAGTAGATGAACGTTCTACTGAAAGGGCCATATTAAGCCCAAATCATGACAAATGTACAAAGTTATTCACAACCAGTACGCAATATGAATCATATGACGATATTTTTCAAAGAAAAAAGCCGTTCGTCGACCTTAATATTCTTACACAAAAGATATCTATGAAAATCGCTTCAATTATTGAAAGGACGCCTCGCGAGATAGGATTAATCCTTAAAGCGTGGATTAACATGAATCAAGCATTACCAGCAAACATCTCCTTGTTTACTGCACGTGGGCAAGGTGATGAAGAGGAATTTTATCTCAATCCAGAGCGGCTATATTTCATTGCATCGGATGAAACTCTCCATTTGTGCAATACTTGTTTTACTCCTCGCTATGAGCTTCACGAAAATACCATTTGCATCAATAAAGGATGTTCTGAGAAAGAATCAACGCAAGTTGGAGAAGAAGGGGCAATGGAGTACTATGGTGAACGGCTTGAGATTTGGAAACAGAGAATCGATTCTTTGCTGCTCCGTAATGAAACTCCGAGGATTTATCGCGCGGAAGAACACACAGCTCAAATATCTGAAAAACTGGACCGAGATGATTTGTTTTCTACGACTGAATTATATGAACTAATGTTCCAAGATGTCCCCCTTGAATCCTTAAATATCGGACCGGATACGGCGATTGAACAACCTCCGATAGATATTCTATCATGTACCACGACAATGGAAGTTGGTATAGACATAGGAGATTTAACTGCGGTTGCTTTACGTACAGTTCCTCCGCATGCTTCAAATTATCAACAACGTGTTGGTAGAGCCGGTAGAGGATCAGCCGAAGTGAGCATGGCGCTTACATGGGTTGACAACTCATCATATGCCCAAACCTTCTTTTTGCAACCTGAACGATTGGTGATGCATCCGGATGAACCACCACGAATTTATTTGAATAACCAAAAAATACGACAGCGGCACTTCAACGCACTCTGTATTCAGAGGTTTTTCAAACGGATGACCTTTAATCCAGTTACTCTGACCTTTGAACATATGAATTCATCCAGCCGCAGTTTGCTGGAAAGCCTAGGCAATCTCGATGATTTCCTTTCAGGGTCAAATGCAAGTTATTCTGCCGAAACTTTCATTCAGTGGTTAAATGATGTTAAACTGGGCACTGATGACCTCCATGCACAGGAATATGCCAATTTAAAGAGCGCCTCGACAGTTACCGATGACGCGATTGCTCAAGCATATCTGACGCAACTCCGCTCCTCTATTCAAGAGTGGGAAAGATTACACATTGGAGGCGAAGAAGAATGACGAAAGACAAAGTGAATTTGCTTGAACATCTGTTAAGAAAGGGAACAACCCCAAGTTTTTCCTTTCCTTTGGATGTTTGTGAATTTAGGGTAGACGGATTAGATGGCTATACGAATCCTAAAACTTGGGCGAAAATGGGCCAGGATTTAAGAAAAGGGTTGATTGAATATTCTCCTGGAAGAGAGTTAGTGGTCAATGGTGTTCGCTATGTTGTGGGAGGTTTATGCTTTTTTAATCCTCCAAACAAAATTCATCAGGCTAGGCACGTTTTTGGGAAAGGTTTGAATTCCCCTGATTTGAAATGGTACAATCGATGTGTTGAACATCGATGTGGGTGGGTCTCTAAGGAAATGGATGGCCCACTAGAGTTAGAATCCTGCCCGGTATGTGAGGGTAAGCTTGAACCTGGTCGATGGTACAGGCCTGAGGGTTTTGCACCAATTATAGTGCCATATACTACGAATGAGGAGCCGGCAAAAGGTGCCAGAAAGTGGAGGGGGCGGGAATATTTGATGAAAGCTGCCGACCCGAAATCAATGAAAACGGAGTCTGCAAGAGGACGTATTGAACTTCCTGCTCCTTTACTGGGCGAAGAGTTAGACCAAGATCTCAAGACGGAGAACATTGCTCACATCATCGGACTTGAAGATATTTCACGACGTTTGTCAATTCATTCTTCCATGACCGATTTGGAAGACACCAATAAAGGAATCGAATTGATTCTAATTAATTCGGGATATAACAACAGAGGGTATTTCCTCTGCCCTGATTGCGGCAGGACTGAAATTAAGGATGCGCGAAAGTTTCGCGATGGACCTAATCGTTCTGGACATCACAGACCTTATGCTCCATGGTGGCCACTAAACTTAGATATTGAAGAAGCAGAGAAACAAGAAGCAAGAGAACTTTGTACAGGAATGCCACTCGGAATTGAAACTGACAACGACATGATTATGTTGGGAATGACATTCAAAACAGATATTGTTTTATTCCGTTTTGAAAAGCCTAAGACTTTCATTGAAGGGAGAGAATTGTCTAAACTCCGTTCATTTGATGGTGGAATCAGGGCTATTAAAGAAGCACTGATAGAAGAAGTACAGGTGAAAAAAGAATTTATCAATCGTGAAATCGGGGGGGGTATCCGTAAGTTCAGTGTGCGTTCTGAAAATGAAAGCACTCGATTCTTCTCGGATATTTTTCTTTATGATGAGGTTTCAGGAGGAGCTGGCCTTACAACGGAAATTGTTTCTGATTTAAAGGAAATTCCCGAGATTTTAGATGCTGTTGAAACTCGATTATCCGGTAAGTTGTGCATTGATGAACGGGGTTGCGATATGGCTTGTATCGGATGTCTCTTGGATTTCAGGAATTCACAAGAACATAACCAATTAGACCGGAAAAATGGTTTGAGATTACTTCGATACATTATGTATGGACGGATTCCAACAATTGAGCAAGGAGAGGTTAATCACGATGGTAATCAAACTGAATTACAAAATATGGCTCGCTCTATCTCTATCGATTCCGGTTTCAATGTTGAACTCGAATCAGCAGATGGTGGCTTTGTCCTCATTGTTCGCTCAGAACAGAACGAAATGAAAATCAGGCCGATTTCGGAGATGGTGAACCTTGATGATGATCCAGTAGTGTCTCATTACGGACCTCGTCAACGAAAGGAACTCAATCTTGAGGGTGCCGCACATGAACCGGCTCGTTCTGACAGAATATATTGGCTACATATTGAGCGTTTTTCGAGATTGAGGACGAAACTTGCTCGTCTGCTTCGTGAAATGTTACTTCCATTGGAAGATCAGCCTTTGTGAGGTCGAAAAATGGGCCCGAATGAACTTTCACTAGCCTTGCAGTGTGGGCGCCGTCTTTCATGGACCGTGAATAAAGAGACATACACTTCCACCGATTATTCGGAAGAACGAGAATTTCTTAAGAACGATCCAATACAAAAAGGACTTCTGTTTGAATCATTAATTCAGTTCTTAGCACGTGGTAGTGATGATTATCTTGGGACAACCGATGCAGATTGGGAAAAAAGATACACAATCATCACGAATGTTTTATCTTCGTTAAAGACAGCACAAGCATCTTTACAAAAATCGGACGGTGAACGGCTCAACATGAGTGTAAAATCGATTGAAAGACTCGATAATTATCTCTTTGAATCTGCTGCAATAAAGGATATTGAACAATGGATTGCTAATTTTATTGATGACCCGCTAATTAGTGGTCTAAAGCAAGGAACATGGATGTCCGAGCGTAGCATATCTGGAATTGTTTCGACCACACTTGGAGATGTTCAGTTAAGCGGTAAAATTGATTTATTTTGCACCAACCTCGATGGAAGCAAGTATCTTTTCGAAATAAAAGCGAGCAATAATCCGAGCCCCTCTCATGAACGGCAGTTAGAGATGTATCGACAAATGTTGGAAGATACTATGGACTTAAAAAAAATATTAATCCGAGGGAGAACAATTCTTTCTTCCAAAAAATATCTTGCTGATGGTTTTGATTCGATAACCTATTCAGCGGAACAGATACAAAGAGGCTCTCCAGCACCAGTTGTTTGTCAAGATTGTCGAGTCCCGTGCGAAGAGCGCATATTAAATCACTGAACCGAATCAACAAAATTCAAATCTTCAACACCACATTTAATCAAATGTTCTCGTGTTTCATTGAGTGATTTATCATTTGGTAAGTACAAAATCATACCATCTCTTGCTCGAGTAAGAAGAACTCGATAGGCATTTCGTCGTAGAGTGAAAGCATCCTTAATTTTTGAGGTATGGGCATAATTTCGGGCAAGGTCATTATTCCATTTGCCATCTT
>Ga0307986_10000967_pt1 | contig 21227 bp, 19 predicted proteins | sample EllFjometageno82_FD_203170 | JGI IMG/M metagenome (GOLD analysis project Ga0307986, IMG submission 203170) | Marine microbial communities from Ellis Fjord, Antarctic Ocean - #82 | ecosystem: Environmental > Aquatic > Marine > Unclassified | place: Southern Ocean | collected 2014-10-09
ACCGAAGTGTGTAGGCCTGGGGGTGTGCGTGACTTGTACACCGTCTGCATGAGTGACTTGCGCAGTATGTCGTTGACCAGCGTGCTCTTACCTGACCCCGAAACGCCGGTGATGACGCAAAACACGCCCAGCGGAAAATCGACATCGATGTTGTCGAGGTTGTTCTGACGCGCACCCTTGACCGTGATTTTGGTTTCGCCCAAGGGACGTCGCATCTCGGGTACGGCGATCTGGCGACGACCGCTCAGATAATCGCCCGTGATCGACTTCTTGTTTCGCTTGAGACCAGCAACCGTGCCCGAGTGCACTACGTCGCCACCATGTTCGCCCGCTCCAGGGCCGATATCGACCACGTGGTCGGCGACAGCGATGGTCTCCTCATCGTGCTCTACCACGATGACGGTATTGCCGAGTTCGCGCAGCCGAAGCAGAGTTTCTATTAGACGTGCGTTGTCGCGCTGATGGAGGCCAATTGATGGCTCGTCGAGCACGTACAGCACCCCAACCAGACCTGATCCGATCTGGCTCGCCAATCGAATCCGTTGTGCTTCGCCCCCGGCCAGAGTCGCCGCGGACCGATTGAGCGACAGGTAGTTAAGCCCAACGTCGAGGAGGAACCCCAAGCGAGCATTGATTTCTTTGAGCACTTGTTCGGCAATAAGTGCCTCGTTGGCCGAAAGATTGACCTCGTTGAGCACCACGGCTGAGTCGCGAATGGACATGGCGCAGACGTCGTGAATGCTGTGCCCGCCGATGGTGACGGCCATCGACAACGGGTTAAGGCGTGCTCCCCCGCATTTGACACAGGCGACCTCGCGCATATAGCCCTCGATTTGTTGGCGCTGCGCGTCGCTTTCGGAATCGCTATGACGGCGCCGCAAGTACGGCATGATGCCTTCATAGCGGGCGTTGTAGGTACGAGTTCGGCCGTAGCGGTTCTTGTAGCGAACGGTGACCTTTTCACTTGTTCCACCGTCGAGCATCAGTTTCTTATGCTTAGCGGACAGCTTGTTCCACGGCTTGGTGCGGTCGATGCTGTAGGTTTCGGCGACCGCTTCGATAAGGCGATGAAAGTACTGACTGCGGCCTGATGCCCACGGAGCGATAGCTCCATCGTCGAGGCTGAGCGCAGGATTAGGAATAACGAGTTCTTTGTCGACCTCGTAGGTGGTGCCTAGGCCGCCGCAGGAGTTGCAAGCACCGTAGGGCGTGTTAAAGGAGAAGTTGCGAGGGGCCAGCGCTTCGAATGACTTGCCATCGCTGGGGCGCGACAGGTGCTGTGAGAACGTAAGAACCGTTGGTTCGCCGTCGGCGTCGTCTTGGCCCGGAAGGATCTCGATTTGGGCCATGCCCTCAGCCAATCCCAGAGCGGTTTCCATCGACTCGGTAAGGCGCCGTTCGATGCCATCTCGCTTCACGAGACGATCAACGACTACCGCAATATCGTGGGTTTCGTACCGTTCGAGTTTGAGTTCGGCTCGAATGTCCTCAGCATCGGTGAACTCGCCAAGGTCGAACGGTTCGCCATCCACGCGAGCGCGCACAAATCCTTGGCCAGCCAAGCTTGCCAACAGTGTCTCGTAGGTTCCCTTGCGCCCCCGCACGACAGGCGCGAGAACCTGAAATCGGACGCCGTCGTCGAGTTGCAGTACCTGGTCGACGATTTGCTGGGCCGTCTGTTTGACCAGACGCTCGCCGGTTTCGGGGTCGTGCGGGATACCTATACGGGCGTACAGCAGACGAAGATAGTCGTAGACCTCGGTAATGGTTCCGACCGTGGATCTCGGGTTACGCGAAGCGCTCTTTTGATCAATTGAGATCGCGGGCGACAATCCCTCAATGAAATCCACGTCGGGCTTATCCATTTGCCCAAGAAACTGCCGGGCATAAGCGGACAAGGATTCGACGTAGCGACGTTGACCTTCGGCATAAATTGTGTCGAAGGCGAGTGACGACTTACCTGATCCGGAAATCCCGGTGAAGACAATGAGTTTGTCGCGCGGCAAGTCGAGATCGACGTTACGGAGGTTGTGTTCGCGCGCGCCCTGAACGATTAAGCGGTCTGACATTGCACGTACTCTAGCGATCTTCGACTACCGAACATGCGTTCGAGGATAGTCGCTTGATGGCGCTTTGGCGTAACCCGAAGCCTAGGCCTTCGCCGCAGCACTGGCCCGCTCTTCGGCCCATACAGCAATGGCTTCGCCCATCGGTGTGCTGGGCGGTGCGTCGTCTTTCCACGGCCAAAGTTCTTCGGTGATTCGACGCCAGTTGCGCGTGGCATTGAGTTCGGCAAAAAGTGACATTAGACCGAGGTTGATGCGTTGCAGAATGACAAAGTCCGGCGGCACGTTTGCGGTGCGACGGATCTCGCTGAACCGGCCGGACGGATCAAAAATGTGCTGCACTGACTTGGCGGCATATTCCTTCGTCATGGTGTACTCGCCATCGGTGGTCACAAAGTCGTAGAAATGGTTGAAATACTCGACCACAAGTTCGTCGCTGTAGGACTGTCCTACTTGAAGAAGACCAAGTTCCTCGGCCACGACGCGGAACTCACGCGGGCTTTCGTTGATCACCATCGCGGTGATCAGCTTCTCGAACCCTTGGAGAGCTTCATCGTCGAAACGCTTTACGAGACCAAAGTCCAAGAACACAACGTGCCCATCGGGTCGGAACAGGTAATTCCCCGGATGCGGATCGCCGTTAAAGGCGCCAATTTGATAAATGCCACCGAAGGCAAACCGGTAAATCGTTTCGGCTACAAGATCACATTGGTCTTGGGACCAACTAGCTGCCACCTCACTGAAGTGAACGCCCTCGGCAAGGTCGGTAGTGAGGACGCGCTGCGAACTTAGCGCTCGGTGCACACCCGGCACATGGATAGTGGGGTGGCCCGCAAAATACTCGGCGAATAGTTCTTGGTTGGTCGCTTCTAGGTCGTAGTCGAGTTCTTCGACAATGCGCTCGCGAAGCTCGCTAGCAATCGACTTCGGATCGAGTCCAGGAAACAGTGTCTGCAGGCCCAGAAACAGTGCATCAGCGTTGGCCAGATCGGCGGTAATCGCCTTGTCCACGCCGGGATACTGCACTTTCACCGCAACCGCGTCGCCACCGTGGGTAATGGCTCGATGCACTTGGCCTATGGAAGCCGCCGCGATCGGGTCGGGGTCGAATTCGGCAAAGAGTTCGGCGGTGGTCTTGCCCAGTTCTTCGACAATCATCTCCTCGACGAGTTCGTGGCTCATCGGTGGCGCGTTCTGCTGCAGTTGAGCCAACACCTCTTTGACGTGATCGGGCATTCCGGCATCAAGAAAACTAGCCATCTGGCCAATCTTCATCAATGCGCCTTTCATCTCACCGAGCGTCTCGACTACTTGCTCGGCGGTCTTGACTTCGTACTCGCGATCGATCTCGTCGCGCCGCTCGGCGCCAGCGAACACACGGCGAGCTTTGTGAGCCGCCAGGTTGGCGCCGGTGCGACCACCCAGGCCTACGACCCGTTTGTTGCGCCCGGTGCGATCGAGATCGGACACAGGGTTCATGAGCGGGTCGACCTTGCGCGCTTTGCGGGCGGCGCGGAAACCACCAATTGCCACAGCGGTTGCTGCGCTCCGACTGACTACCCATCGAACTTTTCCCATGGCCCTAATCTATCTCTCGGAGTTCACGCTTGAGATCTTTGATTTCGTCCCGCAAACGCGCGGCATATTCGAACTTGAGCTCAGCTGACGCTTCGTGCATTTCATCTTCCAACGTCAAGATGAGTCGGGCAACTTGGTCCGCCGGTAGGTCCGACAAATTTTCGGCGGTGACGCGTCTCTGTGCATCGCGACTGCGGTTCCGCATGCCATCGCCCGGAACCGGCGCCTTCTCCGACGGTCGCAGGTAGGCCAAAATGTCGGTGACTGCTTTACGAATAGTCTGCGGATCGATGTCGTGTTCGATGTTGTATTCCATTTGCAGACCGCGACGTCGGTTGGTTTCAGAAATAGCTCGTTGCATCGAATTGGTGACTTTGTCGGCGTACATGATGACCCGACCGTTCACATTACGGGCGGCCCGACCAATGGTCTGTACCAACGAGGTTTCACTGCGCAGGAAACCCTCTTTATCAGCATCCAAAATGGCCACCAAGGAAACCTCGGGAAGGTCGAGACCCTCGCGCAGCAAGTTGATGCCTACCAGCACGTCGTACTCGCCTAAGCGCAGATCACGTAGTAACTCGATGCGTTGAATCGTGTCGACTTCGCTGTGCAGGTACCGGACTCGAACACCGAGCTCCAGAAGGTAGTCCGTCAGATCTTCGGCCATTTTCTTCGTAAGGGTCGTGACCAGAACACGATGCTCGGTAGCAACCACCTCGCGGATGTTTTCCAACAAATCATCAATCTGGCCTTTGGTGGGTTTGACAATGACCTCGGGGTCCAACAAACCGGTGGGCCGAACAACCTGCTGGGCCACATTGGTAGAGACTCCCAACTCGTACTTACTCGGCGTAGCGCTGAGAAAGACCACCTGACCCACGCGGTCCATCACTTCTTCAAATTGAAGTGGCCGGTTGTCGGCCGCCGAAGGCAGCCGGAAACCGTGTTCAACCAACACTTCCTTGCGCTTTTTATCGCCCGCATACTGACCATGGAGTTGCGGAACAGCGACGTGAGATTCGTCGATGATCGTGATGAAATCGTCGGGGAAGAAGTCGAGCAAGGTGCTAGGCGCTTCCCCAGCCGAGCGGCCATCGATGGGGGCCGAGTAGTTTTCGATGCCGTTGCAGTAACCCAACTCCTGCATCATCTCGAGGTCGTACTCGGTCCGCATGCGCAAACGCTGCGCTTCGAGCAACTTGCCATCGGCTTCGAAACTGGCCAACTGCTGTTGTAGTTCGGTCTCTATGCGACCAATCGCGGTTTTCATGCGGTCGTCATCAGCGATGTAATGCGTGGCGGGAAAAACCACGAGTTCGTCGAGGGACTCGATCTTTTCTCCCGTCAAGGGGTCGACCACCGTGATGGCTTCGATTTCGTCACCAAACATCTCTATACGTACAGCATTTTCTTCGTAGGCCGGATGGAGCTCGATCACATCGCCCCGAACACGGAACTTGCCGCGCACGAGGTTCATGTCGTTGCGCTCGTACTGAATATTGATGAGCGATCGCAGAATGTCGCGTTGGTCGTGCTCTTCACCGGTACGCACGACCACAAGTTGCTTTTGGTATTCAATAGGCGATCCAAGCCCATAGATGCACGACACGGAGGCCACCACAATTACGTCGCTGCGGGTTAACAACGCGGAGGTGGTGCTGTGACGAAGCCGGTCGATCTCGTCGTTGACCGATGAGTCCTTCTCGATGTAGGTATCGCTCGTCGGCATGTACGCCTCGGGTTGGTAATAGTCGTAGTAGCTAACGAAGTATTCGACCCGATTCTTGGGGAAGAACTCACGAAGCTCATTGGCCAACTGGGCGGCTAGCGACTTGTTGGGAGCGAGGACCAATGTGGGGCGTTGTACTTGCTCTATTGTCCACGCCACCGTGGCTGACTTTCCCGAGCCGGTAATACCCAGGAGCGTTTGGAAACGTTCGCCGTCATTGAGCCCCTTCGTCAACGAAGCAATCGCCTTCGGCTGGTCTCCCGCGGGCTCAAAATCAGCCACAACTTCAAACGCTTTACTCATCCGGGCAGCCATCACTGAACCCTACCGGAGGGGTATGACGCTTAACGGAGATGAGTTGGCGGTTGCCACGCCGCTACAGGCTCTTGAGATAGGTCCAGCATGTAGTCAGTTGACTTTCAAGAGCTTCGACGGATCCTGAATTATCAACAATGAAATCAGCATGTGCCAATCGGGCATCACGCGACGACTGGGCGGCAACTCGCGCCTCGGCGTCGTCACGATCGAAGCCACGAAAGTTGACCAGACGGTCGACCGCGGTTTCTGCAGGAACGTCCACCACCACGATTGCCTTCAGATGATCGTAATGAGACTTGCGGGTGCCATCGGCATCGATAAGCAGTGGGATGTCGAATATGACAATTTCATCCGTTGCCTTCAGTTCTTCGCGACGTCGGGCCATTTCGGCTCCAACCGCCGGGTGCACAATTTCGTTCAGCGAGGTGAGGTCATCAGGGTCGTTAAAAACAATGTTGGCTACAGCGCCACGATCAAGTTGGCCATCACTGCCAATAATTCGGCGACCGAACCGCTCGACCATTGCCGTGAAAACCGATTCACCCGGTTGCTGCAACTGTCGCACAATGAGGTCAGCATCGATCAATACTGCTCCGTGTGATACCAGCCCTGATGCCACAGTTGACTTTCCCGAGCCAATACCACCGGTCAATCCCACTTCAATCATGATCCACACTCTAGATGGCCAGGCGGCCTCGCCGGAGTTCGTTTTGCACTCGTTCGAGGACATACCCAAGGACTGACCCCAAAACACAAATGACTCGCACCGACGAATCGGTGCGAGTCATTTAGCGTTCTGGACTTGCTCGTCTTGTGGAGCGGGCAAGTAGTGAGTTAGGCCTCTTCGGTTGCCTCGGCTTCGGCTGCCTCTTCGACAACCTCAGCGGCTTCTTCAACAACCTCAGCTACGTCTTCTTCGACAACCTCGGCGGCTTCTTCAACAACCTCAGCTACGTCTTCTTCGACAACCTCAGCGGCTTCTTCAACAACCTCGGCTACGTCTTCTTCGACAACCTCAGCGGCTTCTTCAACAACCTCGGCTACGTCTTCTTCGGTAGCTTCAGCGGGAGCATCATCGGCAAGAGCGGCGTCATTCGCGACAGCAGCAGCTGCTTCGTCTTTGACCTTCTCTTCTTCGTAGTACTCGGCCCAAACTTCTTCAGCGTTGTAATCGCCACCGTCGGAGGTGCCACCGATGTAGGTACCAGTGTCATCGAAGGCGTGTTCGCCGAAGTGCTCCTGGTACTCAGCAGCAACAATGCCACCCTCAGCAGCCTGCTTAATGGACAAGCTGATGCGGCGTCGCTGGAGATCGAGATCGATGATCTTGACCCAAAGCTCTTCGCCCGGTGTCACAACCTGCTCGGGGAGTTCGATGTGGTGTGCGGACATCTCCGAGATGTGTACGAGACCTTCGATGCTGTCGCCAACCTGGACGAAGGAACCGAACGGAACAAGCTTGGTGACACGACCGTAGACGAGTTCGCCAACTTGGTGAGCCGAAGCAAATTCTTGCCATGGGTCTTGCTGGGTGGCCTTGAGGGAAAGGCTGATGCGCTCGCGGTCGAGATCGACCTCGAGAACCTGCACCTCGACCTCGTCGCCAACCTGCACGACATCGTTGGGATGCTCGACGTGCTTCCAAGAGAGCTCGGAAACGTGAATGAGTCCGTCCATGCCGCCAAGATCGACGAAAGCACCGAAGTTGACAACGGAGGAAACAACACCGCTACGCTTTTCGCCAGACTTGAGGTTGTCGAGGAACTCTTCGCGTTGTTCCTTCTGGGTCTCTTCGAGCCAGGCACGACGAGAAAGCACAACGTTGTTGCGGTTCTTGTCGAGTTCGATGATCTTGGCTTCGACCTCTTGGCCGATGTAGGGGTCGAGGTCGCGCACACGGCGAAGCTCGACAAGTGAGGCAGGCAGGAAACCACGAAGACCGATGTCGACGATGAGGCCACCCTTGACCACTTCGATGACAAGGCCCTTGACCATGCCCTCTTCTTCTTTGATCTTTTCGATGTTGCCCCAGGCACGTTCGTACTGGGCACGCTTCTTGGAGAGAACCAAACGGCCCTCTTTGTCTTCCTTGGTGAGGACAAGCGCTTCGATGGTCTCGCCGAGGGTTACAACCTCGTTGGGATCGACATCGTTGCGGATCGACAGCTCGCGGCTGGGGATCACGCCTTCGGACTTGAAGCCAATATCGAGAAGAACTTCGTCGAAGTCGATTTTGACAACCTTGCCCTCGACAAGTTGACCATCGTCAACAGTGACCATTGTGGCGTTGTACGCCTCGTCGATGGACAAGCCACCGAGGTCGGAGTCGGTGATGACTCGGGGGGTATAGGTGCCGTCCTCAGCGAACGTTCCCATGCCCTCAATCGGAGCGGGTACGGAGGCGGCGGATGTTTCAGTAATTTCGTCGGACACGGAGTAGTAGACCTTTGGTGAACCTCGATGTCGACGCTGGTTGCGTCGCCTGAGGGGTAGATGAATAGGAACTGATAAGACTAACGCCTATTTGGCGTCGGCCCACGTGTGTCCGAAGCTCAAATTGATCAATAAGGGGACTCGCAAATCGAACGCGTCGGCCATCACCTGGGTGACCAGTGCGGCCATGTCGTCACGTTCGTCGGGCGTGACCTCCAAAATGACTTCATCGTGCACCTGCAAAATGAGTCGAGACTGGGCATTTCGATCGCGTAATGCCGCATCCAAGTTGACCAGAGCCACCTTGAAAATGTCAGCGGCTAGGCCCTGGATACCGGAATTCATGGCCTGGCGCTCCCCCGCCTGACGGATACGGAAGTTGCTGGAAGCAAGCTCGGGAATTTGACGGCGCCGACCAAATAAGGTTTCGGTGTAGCCCTTCCGGCGAGCCTCTTCGACAGTGTCATCCATGTACTGTTTGACCGCAGGGAACGCGTCAAAATATGCGTCGAGAATTTCTTGAGCCTCGCTCACGGGCACATTAAGACGTTGCGACAGGCCGTACGCCTCCATGCCATAGGCCAAACCGTAAGAAACCATTTTCGCTTTGGACCGTTGAGCCGAGGTCACCTCATCGGAAGCCACTCCGAAAATACGTGATGCGGTGGCGTTATGAATATCTATGCCAGATTCAAAGGCATCGATTAATCCAGGGTCAAGCGCCAGGTGGGCAATGCATCGCAACTCGATCTGGTTGTAGTCGGCCACGAGAAGTTCGTAACCGTCGGCGGCAACAAACGCCTTACGGAACCCCTTACCGGTTTCGGAGCGCACCGGAATGTTATGCAGGTTGGGCGCATCTGAACTAAGGCGTCCCGTGCGGGCGACGGTTTGGTTGAAGGTGGCACGAATGCGGTCGCCCTCACCAACCTCGGCCAGCAACCCGACGCCATACGTGGACCGAAGTTTTTCGACCTCGCGGTATTCCAGCAAATGTTCGATGATTGGGTGCTCACCTACCATCTTCTCCAGAACCTGGGCATTGGTGCTAAAGCCGGTCTTGGTCTTTTTCTGAGGTGTGAGCCCCAACTCTTCGAACAACACCACCTGCAATTGCTTCGGCGAGTTGACGTTGAACTCGTGGCCAGCGTCATCGATGATCGCCGCGGCCAAGGTCGAAGCGCGTGAGGCCAAATCGTCCCTCAGAGCAGTGAGTTCCACGACATCGACCCCTACGCCCAAGTTTTCCATGCGAGCCAAGACACCAACGAGTGGTAACTCCATGTCGACATTGAGAGCGGTTAGGCCTTGCGCTTCGAGCGCATCAGCTATCGGTTCGGCAATGAACGCCGTGGCAATAGCCTCACGAGCGACAATTTGCGATGTGGGTGTCGAGTCGTCGCCGAAAGAAAGCTGGCCGGCTGCTGCCTCGGTTTGTTCGGGCATGGACCGGTTGGCGTAGCGAAGCAGCAGGTCATCAAGGAGATAGCGGGCCTCGGCTGGGTCAAGCAGGTAGGCCGCCAAAAGAGTATCGAGCTGAAGTTGAGCGATCTCGATTGCTTGCTTGTTGTCGGTGAGTAGCGCTCGAACCAACGGCTTCAGCCCATGGCCGATTATAGGGCGTCCATTGTCACCAACCAGTTGGGCGAGCGATGTTCGGACATCGCTATTGGCCAGCTGAGATTCGTCGATCCACACGACGTCGCCGCTGTCACGATCGACAACCAATGCCAGGCCGCCTAGCGACCGTTGGGCATCATCGTTCCATGCCGCGGCGACCACAAGTGGGGCCGAATCTGTCGCTAACTGATTCATCGTGGCGACCACGTCGGCGGGTGACTCGCACACCGTTGTCTCGGCCTCGATTGTTTCTGCCGCCGGGCCGGCACCAACGTCTTGACCCAAAGCCTCACCCAGACGAGCATGCAGCGTCTGGAACTCCAAGAAATCGAACAGTTGCTTTACCGCATCGGGGTCCATGTCGCCCATAACCAGCGCATCAAGATCCACGTCGATGTCCGCATCACGGACAAGCTCCATCATGTCGATGTTGAGACGAGCGTTCGGTTCGCCGGCGATGAGATTCTCGCGGAGCTTGGGGGTTTGGTCGTCAACGTGGGCATAGATGCCATCCATGTCGCCATACTTGGTAATGAGCTTCGCGGCAGTCTTCTCACCGACACCCATTACCCCGGGCAAGTTGTCGGACTTGTCGCCGCGCAACGCCGCAAATTTCACGTAATCCTTAGGGGTAACACCACATTTTTCGAAGATGGCGGCTTCGTCGTAGAAGGCGTATTCGCTGACCCCCCGCAAATTGTACAACACCTTGATATGGGGATCTTCGACAAGTTGGTACACATCGCGATCACCCGACACAACGATTACGTCGTCACCTTGATCTCGTGCCCTCGTGGCCAACGTGGCCAAAATGTCGTCGGCTTCGATGCCAATTTGCTCGATGGACGGAATGTTGAGCACATCTAACACCTGACGGACCAACGGGAACTGTTGAATCAAAATGTCTGGCGTCTCTTTGCGACCGGCCTTATAGGTATCCACCTGCTTATGACGAAATGTCGGCTCGGGGCGATCGAACGCCACCACGATCCGGTCAGGCTGGTGGTCGCGCAATAGATTCACCAACATGGAGGTAAACCCAAACACGGCATTGGTGACCTGGCCCGATGCCGTCGCCAAATCGGTTGGGAGCGCAAAAAACGCTCTATAGGTCAACGAGTTACCGTCAATCAGCATCACTTTTTTAGTCACAGGTCGCACCCTAGGCGCGTTCGCTGCTAGCCGATCAGTCGGCGGCAACTCCATCGCCGAGAACTTCGAGCGCCACAACCTTCATCGATCGGCGTGAACCCATCGACTCATGCTGAATACGACGGAAAGCTTCCTGCTCAGACAGGCCCTCGGTATCCATCAAATGGCCCTTTGCCTTATCGAGAATTTTGCGCGTTGCCAGCTGATCTTGAAATGACGCTGCCTCGCCAACCAGGGACCTTTGCTCCACGAACCGCGCATGAGCGACCTCGATAGCTGGAACCAAATCGTGCCGTTGCCACGGTTTGACCAAGTACCCGAGCGCACCCGCATCAGTGGCGCGTTCGATCAATTCGCGCTGACTAAATGCGGTAAGGATCACGACAGCTGCCATTCGTTGCTCAGTTATGAGCCTGGCCGCCTCAATGCCGTCGATACCTGGCATCCGAATATCGAGCATGACCAGATCGGGTTCGTGTTCCGATACGAGTCCGAGCACTTCGTCGCCTCGGCCTGTGCTGGCAACCACCTCATAGCCTTCATCGACCAGCGTCTCGACCAAATCCAGCCGGATTATCGGCTCGTCTTCGGCAACTACTAGACGCAACGGCACGACCTCACCCATTACGACGCTCCATCATCTGATCGAGGAGTTCATCGGATTTCGCCTCGTGTTTCGCGATGTCAGCAGCAACGTCGTGCCGTTGACTTTCGAGTTTCGCCAACTGTTGGGCGGCTTGGCGGTGTTCTTTGGCAGCTACAGGCGTCTCGCTGACCAGCGAACGCAGGCGGGCATCGTCGGCCTCGTCACGCAGTTGCATGAGCTGTTCATCGGCTACCCGCAGATCGTCGCGCAAACGCTTGAGGCGATCGGCAAGATCAACCAAACGACGTTCTACGAGTGAGCGGGCCATACCGAGCAGTGTAGGGCTCAGTTCCCGGGCACAATGAACACTAATGTCGAAGTTCGCCGCCCTCATGCTGACTTGTGCGCTGTTTCTCAGCGCGTGCACGGGCGGATCAAATGGCACCAGCGCCTGTGGTCCAGCAATTCGCGAGTCACTCGATCCACAGTCCGCGTTGCATGTCTTGAATCCTGGCGATGTCACGTATCTCACCAACCCACCCACTTCCGGGCCCCACGCCGTCGCTGGTGCAATCGCCGGAGTTCAAATCGAACCATTGCCTGCCCCGATCCAGGTCGGAATTCTAGAATCGGGTCGCGTGCTCATTCAATACCGAGACACCATTGACCAACTGCAAAAGCTGGCCACCGATACCGTAATCGTGGCTCCGAACGCATCACTAGCGGCGCCCATCGTTATCACCGCTTGGCTCCACAAGATGGAGTGCACAACCGTCAACATCGAAGAGCTCGAACGATTCATCGACACCAACCGCAACCAAGGCCCGGCGCACTAAGTCAAAACGTGTCGATGGCTCCCGAACCGAGATTCGAGAGCCATCTTCGTGTCTTGCGACAGCACTTTGGTGCCCGGGGCGGGACTTGAACCCGCACGATCAATGATCGGGGGATTTTGAATCCCCTGCGTCTGCCAATTCCGCCACCCGGGCAGGAACTGTCTCCACAGCGTATCCTCCACAGTGTGCTAAAACGACTTGTCAAGAAACTCATCCGGTGGGCCTTTATGACCGCCGCCATCGGTGCTATCCGCGAGGCCATGTTCCGCCGCAACAACTCCAAATATGGCACGACAAGGTAGTCAGAAAAATGTTGGAAATCCTGTTACCTAACCGCCGCAGCATGGGTCACAACAGGCAATGATTGCATTCACGTTTCCTGGGCAAGGTTCACAGAAGCCCGGTATGGGCGAACCATGGGTTGATCATCCCTCCTGGGAGATCGTGGGCGAAGCCTCCGAAGCCGCCGACCGCGACATCGCCGATCTTCTGCTCAACGCCGACGCCGACGCCTTAAAGGAAACTCGCAACTCACAAATCGCCACCTTCGTGCTCAGCATGGTCATGCTCGACGCCGTGAGTCGCATCGGCGTCGAAGCAACCGGCTTTGCCGGTCACAGCCTGGGCGAATACTCAGCCCTCACTGCCGCGGGCACCCTCGAACTCAACGATGCCGTAAGTCTGGTGGTCGAACGCGGCAATGCTATGCAAGCCGCCGCCGACGAGCAGTCCGGCACCATGTCGGCCATTCTTGGTCTTGACGACGACAAAGTCGAGTCCGCGTGTCTTCGTGTGAGCGGCGACGTTTGGGTAGCCAACTACAACGCTCCGGGCCAGGTCGTCATCGCCGGTGACCCTGACGCCATCGCCGAGGCCAGTGCCATCGCCAAAGAACTCGGCGCCAAGCGGGCCATGCCCCTTCCCGTCGGCGGCGCGTTCCACACCCCCTTCATGGCGCCCGCACGCGACCGGCTCAGCAAAGCCCTCGACCAGATCGAATTCCGAGCCCCCGGCAACGTCGTTTACGCCAACGTCGATGCCTCCGGCTATCTCGACTCTCGCCACTGGGCCGGCCTGCTCAATTCACAACTCTGCAGCCCTGTTCGCTGGCGGCAAACACTGCATGCCATGGACGACGCTGGATTTGCGACTTTTGTTGAGATTGGCCCCGGCACAATCCTCACCGGCACTACCAAACGTACGCTGGCCGACTCTCGCCGACTAAAGGTCAATACCCCCGGCGATCTCGACACCCTCATCGAAGCGCTCGCCACTCCCCAATCAGGCGGTGTTGTTCACCACGAAGGCGAGTTGCTGTTTGCAACTGAACGTCTCGTCGTTACACCCTGCGCCGGTGTGTTCATCCCGGTCGACGACACACCTGTGGGCTCCACGATTTCAACGGGTCGGGTCTTGGGACATATCGGCGAACAAGAAGTTTGTTCCGCTTTCAGCGGCGAACTAATGGGCTATCTCGCAGTAACCGACGAACGGGTCACCGCCCGTCAGCCGGTGGCATGGTTACGTACGACTGACAATGGAGGTTTCGCCGCATGAGTGGTGGCCGCATAACTGGAGTAGGCAGCGCCCTACCCGACAACGTGGTTACCAACCACGACCTAGCAAAGACCCTCGACACGTCACACGAGTGGATCCTCGAACGCACGGGAATTTCCGAACGGCGCATCGGGGGGACCACCGGCGGCCTCGGACTCGAAGCCGCCAACATCGCTATCGAGCGTTCCGGAATTGATCCTTCCGAGGTTCAACTAGTGCTGTTCTCGACGATCACCTCGGACCAACTCTTCCCCGCGACAGCCAACATGATCCAAGACGCCATTGGCGCCGAAAAAGCAGGAGCTGTCGATCTCAATGCAGCCTGTTCTGGTTTTGTCTACGCCCTCATCTCGGGCTTCGGCCACATCGCTCTCGGAGCCGACAAGGTGCTCGTAGTTGGTGCCGAGACCCTCAGCCGTGTCGTCGATTGGGAAGATCGCAACATCGCCATCTTGTTCGGCGATGGTGGCGGCGCAGCGGTTCTCGAAGCCACCGACGGCCCCAGTTCACTGTTGGGCTGGGATCTTGGTTCCAAAGGGTCCGTTGGCCACATTCTTCAATGCGATTCAATCGAGTCCAAGGTCTCCATGGATGGCAAAGAAGTATTCCGCCAGGCCGTCGTGGCCATGAGTGCATCCGCCACATCGGCTCTCGAGATGGCTGGCCTCACCATCGATGATGTCGACATCATCATTCCCCACCAGGCCAACATCCGCATCATCGAAGCAGCCTTTAGACGCTTAGGTGCGCCCATCGAAAAGGCCGTAACGAATCTCGATCGCACCGGCAACACATCATCAGCGTCCATCCCTTTAGCCATGGACGAAGCGTTAGAACAAGGCCGGATCAACGACGGCGACATCGTACTGCTTACCGGTTTTGGGGCAGGTATGAGTTCGGCCAGCGCGGTCCTACGCTGGGGTTGATATGCAACGTGTAGTACTAATCACAGGCGGCTCCCGAGGCATCGGTCACGCGTGCGCCACCGCATTTGCCCAAGCCGGGCACAAGGTAGCGGTAACCGTACGCTCCGGTATTCCCGACGACCTCGCCGACCTTGGCGTTCTTGGCGTTACCTGCGACGTCACCGACGCCGACCAGGTCGAAGCCGCTTTCACCCAAATCGAAGACACGCTTGGCCCCGTGGAGGTCCTGGTGGCCAACGCTGGCATCACCAAAGACGGACTTGTCATGCGCATGTCTGACGAAGACTTCACAAGCGTCATCGACACCAACCTCACCGGCAGCTTTCGTGTCGCCAAGCGAGCCACCAAGAAGATGATGCGCGCCCGTTTCGGGCGAGTCATTTTCATATCGTCCGTCGTCGGGGCGATCGGCCAAGCAGGCCAAGCTAACTACGCAGCGTCCAAAGCCGGACTTGTCGGATTGGCTCGTTCCTTCGCCAAAGAATTCGGGTCCCGCAACATCACGGTCAACGTGGTTGCGCCAGGACCCATCGTCACCGATATGCTCAACGCGCTTTCAGAAGAACAGCGAAAGGCATTTTCCGATGCCGTCCCCGTTAAGCGTTTAGGAGATCCCGCCGACATCGCCGCAGCCGTAAAATTCCTTGCCTCCGATGAGGCGGGATACATCACCGGAGCCGTCATCCCAGTTGATGGTGGCCTGGGGATGGCTGGTTAAGTAAGGTCGAATGCGTACCGTTCCCATGATCATAAGATTTATCTAGGAGATAGAACAATGAACGAAGAACTCTTTTCACGATTCCAGAAGTGTGCCGTCGAGGTACTTTCCGTGGAGACCGCCCAGGTCACCATGGAAGCCAGCTTTGCTGACGACCTCGACGCAGACAGTCTCGACCTTGTCGAACTTGTCATGGCACTCGAAGAAGAATTCGACGTAACTGTCGAAGAAGACGAACTCGAAGGCATCGAAACCATCGGTCAGGCCTACAAGATGGTCGCGGCCAAGATCACATGAGCACCCGCCGAGTAGCGATCACCGGTGTTGGTGTCGTTGCTCCGTGCGGCATCGGTAAGGACGCCTATTTTGCTGGGCTGTGCGGAACACAGACACCGGGTCAGCGAATTGTGCACGATTTTGACCCACTGCAATACTTCGATAGTCCTAAAACCGCTCGGCGCGCCGATCGTTTCCAGCAGTTTGCGATCGCAGCCGCTGACGAAGCGATCAAGCAGGCGGGCGACCTCACCGCCGATCCAACGCGCATTGGTTCGCTAATAGCTACCGGAATCGGTGGCCTGCGGACCATGAACGAACAAGGCGAGGTACTTGCCAATAAGGGGGCCCGTCGCGTTTCGCCGTTCTTGGTTCCCATGATGATGGGCAACGCTGGAGCCGCGGCCGTGTCGATGAAGTACGGCTTCCAGGGCCCATGCGAGACCACAGTCACCGCATGTGCCTCATCCACTCACGCCATCGGCAACGCAGCCGATCTCATTAAATGGGGCCGGGCCGACGCAGTTGTTGCGGGCGGTTCCGAAGCGTCGATTACCGAACTTGCTACCGCTGGTTTTGCGAACATGACGGCGTTATCGAACGAGGGTATTTCCAAACCGTTCGATGTCGACCGCAATGGCTTCGTGCAGTCCGAGGCCGCGGGTGTCCTCATGCTCGAAGAGTGGGATATGGCCGTCGCCCGCGGCGCCAAAATCCTCGGAGAGCTCATGGGCTCTGCTAATACTGCGGACGCTCACCACATCACTGCCCCAGCGCCGGGCGGTTCGGGCGCTATCCGGTGCATGAATTTGGCCATGGAAGATGCTGGCATTTCGGCATCTGACGTCGTTCATATCAATGCTCACGGTACGTCAACACCGCTTAACGATGCGGCCGAAGCCCACGCTATGGCCGAAATTTTTGGCACTCCGGGCCCGCTGGTTACCAGCACTAAGGGCATCACCGGTCACGCCTTAGGTGCGGCAGGCGCTATCGAAGCCGCCGCGGTCGTGTTAGCAATGGAACACAAGTTGATTCCACCTACCGATGGCTTCCAGAACGCCGATCCCGATCTGCCTCCCGTCAACCTGGTGTATGGCAAACCACGCGAATGGGTTCCGGGACCGTCATTGTCCAACTCGTTTGGCTTTGGTGGGCACAACGGCACCATCGTGATTGGACCAGGAATCTAGACGCTTCGCCGCGTGGGCACTTAGAGGTCTACGAGGACGAACATCAATTCACAGGATGCGGCAAGTTGTCCCTCGACAAACGCCTTACCTGACGCTTTGCCGGCGCGGGCCGACATCCGCCCGACATCAATGCGCATGTCGAGACGATCACCAGGAAGTACCTGACGGCGAAACCTGGTTTTGTCCAGTCCGCCAAACAAGGCCAACTTACCGTCCAAGGTTCCGCCGGCTAACAGTGAGTAGGCACCCAACTGCGCCATAGCTTCGCATTGCAGCACGCCGGGAAGCGTTGGTCGGCCGGGGAAGTGCCCGCCAAAAAAGGCTTCGTCGCCCGTGAGTTGCCAATAGCCCTCCGCGCTGACACCCGGATCGAGGGATTCGACAGCTGTCAGAAAGAGAAACGGGTCGCGATGCGGCAGCACCTCGGCGGGCATGAGTAACTCGGACATCTATTTCTCGTTTTCGTTGAGTGCTAGAAGCAGCTTTTCGGGTGTTGCTTTCGGACTGATCTTGTACCACGCATGCTCGATCTTGCCGCGTTGGTCGATGAGGAACGCACTGCGGATGATGCCTTCGTACTCACGTCCATAGAGTTTTTTGGGTCCCCATGCGCCATATTTCTCGGCAACGGTGTGGTCCGGGTCCGAAAGCAGAAGAAACCCAAGGTCGTGTTTTTCTTCGAATTGTTGCTGTTTGGCCGGCAGGTCCGGACTTATCCCCAGGATGATCGTGTCACCAATTTGGCCAGCAATGTCGCGTAAGCCGCACGCTTGTGTGGTGCATCCACCCGTGAGTGCCTTGGGGTAGAAGAAAACCAACACCCTTTGGCCGATGTAGCGCGACAGTCGAAGTTTGGTGCCCGTCTGATCGGCAAGGTAAAACGCTGGCGCCCGATCACTGGCCGACAAACGGGGCGGATTCGATCCTGGGGACATGGCCGCACCTTAGCCGAGGATGGTGGGCAAAAACGGTAACGGGGAGCCACCTCTGGGTGACTCCCCGTTACCAATTATCTTATGTTTCGATGCACCGCGCGTGCACCGAAACCGGGGCAAACCCTTGCAATAGCAATGATTTGCCCCCAGATTATGCTTCCTTGGCAGCCTTCTTCAGACGGGCGCCAGCGCTCATCTTGATGCCCTTGCTGGCAGCAATCTGAATTGTCTGGCCGGTCTGTGGGTTGCGTCCCATGCGGGCGGCACGGTCGGTGCGCTCGACTGAGAAGTAACCAGAAATGCTGATCTTCTCACCGTCTTTGGCGACAGTGTCCATAAGCACTTCGCAGAATGCGGTGATAGCCGAATCGGCATCACCTTTAGAAATGTCGGCACGCTCGGCGATTGCTGCTGCGAGTTCACTCTTGTTCATGATGTCCTCCTAGATTGCATCGAGTACTAGGACTGGAAGTCCTTAGGAATACCCGGGCAAATTACATTCATGTAATGCCTTGAAGTTAGCGTAAAAGTCAAGTAATTCAAGGCTTTTCTAGAAAATCTTCAAATCCTACGAAACCGGAATCGTTGATCGGTCGCCACCCATGGCCTCAGGAAATTGATTGATCATCTGCGTAGCTGCCATTGAGAAGTAGTCGGTCATCGTCTCGACAATCAATTCGTGCGGCGCCATCGTGTCAAGCGCTGCCAACATATGTTTGAGCCACGCATCGCGTTCCGGGACCCCGATGGCAAACGGCACGTGACGCATGCGCAGTCTCGGGTGACCGCGCTCATCGTTATAGAGCGACGGGCCACCCCAGTATTGGGCCAAGAACATTGCCAGGGTGCGGCGTGACTCGACCAAATCGTCGGGGTACATGGGTAACAGCAACTCGTCGGACGCGACGCCGGCATAGAACTGATCGACCAGTTTTTCGAACCATGGCTGCCCACCGACCAGGTCGAAGATAGAGGTGGCTTCCACGACCGAAGGATACCCCTGGCCAGTCTCGAAGATCACCCCGTCGAGCATTCAGTCCTGGTTCCGCTGCTCGCAACGGTCCGACGCCACTAGGCTTAGCAATCCGTGCCATCCTCTCCTTCTCCGTCGCCCTTCGAGGAATACGTTGTACCCGAACTCGAGGTTCTCTCTCGCGTCGCGTACTCGATCACTCGCAACCGCGCCGATGCCGAGGATCTCGTCCAGGACACTCTGCTCCGCGCCTACAAAGCCATTGACCGCTTCGATGGCCGTTACCCGCGTGCTTGGCTGCTTACGATCATGCGCAATGCCCAAATCAACCGAGTGCGGCGCAAGCGACCCGAGTTGTTGCGTGACCCAGATACGGCGATGGAACGCCTAGCTGATACTTCGAGTGACGCCGGTACTCCCGAAGATGCCGTGGTCGACCTCATGTTCGACGCCGCGGTCGAGACCGCCTACAACCGCTTACCGCCCAAGTTCCGAGAAGTCGTTGAGCTAGTCGACCTGGGTGGCCTCGCCTATCAGGAAGCATCCGAGATTCTTGGTGTACCGATCGGCACAGTCATGAGCCGACTTCACCGCGCTCGCGGTCGCCTCAAGAAGGACATCGAGGCAGCAGGTATCACTCCCCGGCGACGCGCGTAATTCACCTAAGACTTGGTGCGGTAATTTTTGCCGTCGACTTCCACGTAGAACATGGATGCGGCCTTACGAATGGCAATCGACCAAGTGGGGTACGCATGAACCAACTGCGCCATGCGACCCGGAAACATATTGTTGGCGATTATCAGTGCAGGCTCGTGAATCATTTCACCCGCTCGTTCGTGCACAATCGTCGCACCGATCAGCTTGCCGCCGCCCGTCCAGCCCAGGACACGACGCGGTCCAGCAATCAGCTTTACGAAGCCCGTCCGCTCGTTGGTGGCCAGGCCCCGGTCGGAGTCCTCAAATGTGCTCAACGCGATTCTGGAGCCCGTAGGCGCCTGTTCCTCGGTAAGTCCAACTTGGGCTACCTCCGGAGTGGTGAAGGTCCCGTACGGCACCTCAGTCGCAACAAAACTCCGCCGACGTAGGCGTTTGGCAGAATTCTGGGCGGCAAGACGGCCCATTTCGTCCGCCGAATGGCTAAAGGGATGCTCGCCCGTTACATCGCCAGCTCCCCAAATTCCCTTGATGGAAGATGCCATTGTCGGACGTACGTCAATACATCCGTTCGGCTTTAGCGCAACGCCCAGTGCTTCGAGACCAAACCCCGAGGTATTGGCCTTTCGTCCGGCGGCTACCAGCACATGACTGCCAACAATTTCTTCGTCATTAACCACGGCAACGATGCCACCGACATCGGCCCGGAACGCGGTTATAGCTGCCCCGGTGTGAATGGTGACGCCTAAATCAGCGAGAGACGAATGCACCACTGCGGCAGCATCAGCATCGTCGCGATTCATGATGCGTGGCGCCATCTCCAAAACGGTGACCGGCACACCTAAGCGGACAAAAGCGGTTGCCATCTCGCACCCGATTGGGCCACCACCGACGATCAGCAGGTGGGTGGGCTTCTCAGCCAACTGAAAAAGAGTTTCGTTGGTCAGGTACCCGACATCGTCAAGGCCTGGGATGGGCGGAGCCACTGGACGCGCCCCCGTGGCAACCACGATGTTGTCGGCCACCACGGTGTCATCACCCACCTGCAACGTGGACGAGTTCACGAAGGTGGCACGTTGCGCAATAACGGTCACCCCTTCTGAAGTAAGCACTTCGGCGTTCTCGAGGGCGGCAACTTCACCGATTACCGATTGCACATGTTGCATGGCTTGCGCAAAATCGGCCCCCCTGGCGCTAGCAGCCAACAATGCTTTCGAAGGAACGCACCCTGTGAACGTGCAATCACCACCGAGCGGGCCATCGGAAATAAGCGCGGCCGACCGCCCCTCTCTCGCCGCCGCGCGTACTGCACCCAGGCCGGCGGAACCGCCACCAATGGCCACCAAATCGAACCGTGTTTCCGTCATTTAATGCACCATCCGAGCAAAAAACCAAGCAATATTAATTACAACAAGACCCAGAACAAACTGTCGAATGTCTTTGACTTGTTTGCGAACCAGCCACAGCCCTAGAAACCAGATGGGCGTCGCTATCAACCACTGCTGGCCGACGCCCTTGTCCGTTTTGGGCAACAAAAAGTCGAGAAGAAATTCGGGCACGAAGTCAGAACCCGCCACTCGTCACGAAGATTCCCTACAACTCGTCCAAGGCCACGCGAATTTCCCCGACGAACTGACCAACGCCCTCGGGCCCTTCACCGTCGAGCAGACGTTG
>Ga0307986_10000970_pt1 | contig 21204 bp, 25 predicted proteins | sample EllFjometageno82_FD_203170 | JGI IMG/M metagenome (GOLD analysis project Ga0307986, IMG submission 203170) | Marine microbial communities from Ellis Fjord, Antarctic Ocean - #82 | ecosystem: Environmental > Aquatic > Marine > Unclassified | place: Southern Ocean | collected 2014-10-09
GCAGCTATGCTTTGTACTGCTTCAGTTGAAGAAGTTATAGACGAACATTATTCAAATCAAATTAAAGAATTAAAAAGCGATGAAAAAACATTAAAAAAAAAAATTATTAAATTTAGAGAAGATGAATTACACCATAAAGATATAGCTTATGCTGAAGGAGCAACAAAAAAAGGCATGTACTCGATTTTGGATAGAATAATTAAAACAGGATCAAAAATTGCGATCAATATATCTGAAAAAATATAATTAGGCTTCTAGCTCAACATCCCAATACAAATAATCCATCCAACTCTTGTGAAGAAAATTTGGTGGAAAGTTTTTACCATTTTTATGCAAATCTTCTGTTGATGGTTGAAAAGGATTTTGAGTGAGCGTCATATCTAAATTTTTTAATAGCCTACCACCTTTTTTTACATTACATGAAGAACAAGCTGTTACAACATTCTCCCAATTAGTCTGTCCTCCTTTAGATCTTGGAAGTAAATGATCAAATGTCAGCTCTTGACCACTTTCACAATATTGACATGTAAATTTGTCTCTTAGAAAAACATTAAATCTTGTAAAGCTCGGATTGGACTGAGGTTTGATAAAGTTTTTTAGCGCTATTACGCTTGGCAACCTCATATTAAATGATGGACTCCTGATAACTTTGTCATAAGTGCTAACTATAGAAACTCTATCTAAAAAAACTGATTTTACAGAATCTTGCCAGCTCCATAAAGAAAGAGGATAATAACTCAAAGGCCTATAGTCAGCATTTAATACTAAAGCAGGACATTTTTCTAAAGATAAGTTTTGATCAGCAAAAATCATTACCAAAATTCTAACTTAAAAAATTTATTTTATCAATAAATAGAATTTATTAAATTTTGAAATTATTTTTTATATAATTTAAAGCTGCGCTTGATGCTTCAATTGAAATATGATGTTCGCCATCTTTTATCATTTTTGTCTCAATCTCGATATTATTTCTAATTGAAAAATCCTTTGCTTCTAATAAAAAAGTTGGTGAAACAATAGCATCTTTATCCCCATGTATTAAAAACATTTTCGTTGAAGAAGTTTTTCTTTTAATAATATCTTTTTGATTTATTATTTTTCCAGAAAAACCAATAATACAATTATAGTTTTTCTCACTTGTTAGCCCTAAATTTATGGACATCATACATCCTTGGCTAAAGCCTGATAAACAAATTTGTGAATTTTCTAAATCGTATTCATTTTTTACTTCTTCGATAAATTGCTTAAGTTTTATTTCGGCTTTTTTAGATTCTTTTAAAATATACTCTGGATCATCTTTAGTTAAGTCAAACCATTGATAACCAATTGGACTAATTGAGCATTTCTCATGTCCATTTGGACATAAAAATATAGTGTCAGGTAGAAACCTTTTCCAGTTTAAAGTTAACATACTTATATCTTTTCCATCTCCACCATATCCATGAAGTAAAATAACTGCATTTTTAATCGATATGTCTTTTTCTGGACTTATAATTGTAGTCGTTAGGCAAAATGTCATAGATATTTAATTATGTTTTTTTATTTAAAAAATACTTTACAATATAATTATGATTTCCGGAACATTAGTTAAAATTTTTAGTATAGCACTTTTGATAATTGTTGCTGTCGTGTTGATTTTAGGAATTGGAACTCTATTTAAAGGGGGAGAGACTAGTAAAAAATATTCAAATAAATTAATGCAGTACAGGGTACTTTTTCAACTTATAGCTATAATTGTTTTAGTTTGTTTTGCTTATTTCTTCAAAAATTAATTATAAGCCTTTAGCCAATTAATAAATTTTTCGTCTTTAAAATCAATTGATCCAATAATTCGAGCAAACTCTTTTCCTTCTTTGTTAAATAAAATAGTTGTCGGAACTCCCCTTAAAGAAAATTTTTTTGCTAATGTAATAGGCGCATCAAAATAAACTTCTAAATTATTAATATCCAGTTCTTTAAAAAAAGATTCTGATTTGGATGCATCTTCTTCACCAATGTTTATTGGAAAGATCTTTAGGTTGTTAAGGTTACTATTTGACTGTAAGTGATCTAATGAAGGCATCTCTTCCCTACATGGAGCGCACCAAGTTGCCCAAAAATTTAATATTACCAATTTTCCTTTAAAATCAGCTAAACTAACATCTTTTTGATTTACATCCTTAAAAATTACATCTTCATATATCTTTGGATTTTTTATTATAGTTAAATTCTTTATATCGGGTTTCTCTAAAGCGTAACTAAAGCTAGTAGTTATTAGATAGGTAAATATTATTAATAATTTCATACTAAATATGTATAATTAATTATCATGCCAAAAAATAAAAACAATACAGCAATATGGGGCTCAAGAATTAAAAAAGATGCCTCTACATTATTTCAAAAAGTAGGTAATTCGATAGACATTGATAAAAAACTTTTTAAGGAAGATATCTTAGGTTCAATTGTACACGTTGAGATGCTGTTTAGACAAAAAATTATCTCTTTTAAGATTAAGAATAAAATAATTTACGGATTAAATAAGATTGAAAAAGAGATTTTAAAAAATAAATTTGAATATAATAAAAAATATGAAGATATTCATATGAATATTGAAAAAAGATTATTTCAAATAATTGGTGAGGAGGCTGGATACATTCACACTGCAAGGTCAAGAAATGATCAAGTAATTACAGATTTTAAAATGTGGACTACATTAGCGACTAAAGAGATTAATAAAAACATAGATAATGTCATAAAAACTATACTTAAAATTTCTGAAAAAAATATTGAAACGATCATGCCAGGATTTACACATTTAAAAAATGCCCAGGCAGTATCCTTTGCACATTACTTAATGGCTTATGTGGAAATGTTTATTAGAGATAAGAAAAGATTTTCTCATAACTTAGAAAGTTTATCAGAATGTCCACTTGGCGTTGCAGCGTTAACTGGTACTTCTTTTAATATTGATAGAAATTTTACTTCAAAAAAACTGGGTTTTAAAAAACCAACAAATAATTCAATAGATACAGTTGCTGACAGAGATTTTGTTTTAGATTTTTTATATAGCGCATCAGTTTGTTCTATGCATATCTCAAGAATTGCGGAAGAGTTAATTATTTGGAACTCAGATGGTTTTAATCTTATTACTCTTTCAGACAAAGTTGTAACTGGATCTTCAATAATGCCTCAAAAAAAGAATCCTGATTTATTAGAATATCTAAGGGGGAAAACTGGCACGACATATGGAAATTTATTTTCAATGCTAACGATACTTAAAGGTCTTCCAATATCTTACTTTAAAGATCTGCAGGACGATAAAGAGATACTATTTAAATCTAATGAAGTTCTCAATAACAGTATTGCAATTCTTAATGAAGTTTTAAAAAACTTGAGACCTAATAAGCAAAAAATGTTAGACCTGGCAAATTCGGGTTACATCACAGCCACAGATTTGGCTGATTATCTTGTTAAAAACCATTCAATGCCATTTAGAAAAGCATACCAAACCACTACTTTAATTGTTAACTTTGCAGAGAGAGAAAAGAAAAAATTAAATGAACTCAGTATTGAAGAGTTAAAAAAAATTGAACCTAAGCTTACAATTGAAGTATTAAAGATATTTAATATAAAAAACTCAGTAAATTCAAAAAAATCTCATGGTGGAACATCTTTTGATAATATTAAAAAAATGATAATGAAATATAAAAAAGCATAAAATGATAAAAAAATTAATTTTAATCTCTATACTTTGTACTCTGTTGTTCTCATGTGGGAAAAAAGGAAACCCAGAATATAAAGTTAGTAAAGATATTGTCCTTATATTTTATATTTAATGAAATATATTAATAACAATCTGATAATTGAAAAAGTCAAAGTTCAGGATATTGCTAAAAAATTTGGTACTCCTATATATTGTTACTCATACGATCAGTTAAAACAAAATATAAGTAATTTTAAAAAAAGTTTTAGCTCATTTGCTCCACTAGTATGCTTTGCTATTAAATCTAACACTAATGTAAACCTGGTTAGTGAAATTAAAAAATTTGGACTAGGTGCAGATGTAGTTTCAATGGGAGAATTAATGACGGCTCTCAAAGCTGGCATAGATCCAAAAAAAATTGTTTTTTCAGGTGTTGGAAAAACATCGCGTGAAATAAGTTATGCAATTGATAAAAAAATTTTGTTAATAAATGCCGAGTCAAAAAGTGAAATTTATGAAATTGAAAAAATTGGCAAATCTAAAAAAAAAATTATAGATATAGGTATTAGATTAAATCCTAATACAAATGCAAAAACACTAAAACAGATTTCAACTGGTAAAAAAGAAAATAAATTTGGTGTAGATGAAAAAACTTTTTTTAATCTTGTCAACTATTCTAAATCTTCAAAAAATATTAACCTACAATGTTTAAGTGTTCATATAGGAAGTCAAATTTTAGATCATGAGCCCTACGAAAAAATGCTTAAAGTTGTAGATAAAATTATTAAAAAAAGTAATTATAAATTCAAATTTATTGATCTAGGTGGCGGTATGGGAATTTCTTATGAAAACAATAAAAAAAAACTTAATTATCAAAAATATAATATTGCCATAAAGAAATTCTTAAGAAATCATAAATCTAAAATCATATTCGAGCCCGGTAGATCAATAGTTGGAAACATAGGCACACTTATTTCACAGGTTATTTATATAAAAGAAAATGATAAAAAAGATTTTATCATATTAGATGCGGCAATGAATGATCTTATGAGACCAGCATTATACGGTGCAAAACACAGAACTCTACCTGCAATAAATACGAAAGAGAAATCAAAGAAAATTTATGAGTTTGTTGGACCAATTTGTGAAAGCACTGACAAATTTACAACTTTAAAAGGATTCCAAAAATTAAAAGAAAAAGACCTTGTGGTAATGTGCGATGTTGGAGCTTATGGAATGTCATTAAGTTCAAACTATAATGTTAGGCCGAAACCAACAGAAGTATTAATCAAAGGCTCTAAAATTAACGTCATTAAAAAAAGACAAAAGCTAGAAGACTTGATCTAGTCTTATAAAAATGACAAGAAATTTTTTATTTTCTCTCTTCTTTTTTTCTGGAATTATTTTCATTTCCTTAACATTTTTTCCAGCAATTTTTTTACCTAAGAAGATAGTTTTATTTGGTGGAAAGATTATGGGCTATTGGACCTCTTTTTGCTTACAGATTTTTCTATCTACTAAAATAGTTATTAAGGGTAAGGAAAATATAATTGATAACAAAAAATTTTTTATAGCAGCTTCCCATCAATCAATGTTTGAAACTTTTTTTTTACAAACAATCTTTAATTCTCCAGTTTTTATTCTAAAAAAAGAATTATTAATGATACCCCTATTTGGCTGGTACCTTAAAAAAATTGGCTCAATATCAATTAAAAGAAACAAGGTATCAAAAGAAAATCTTGGGTTTTTTGCTGATATATCAAAGCAAGTCAATTCGTCTGACAGACCTTTAATAATTTTTCCACAGGGTACAAGATTGGCACCTAAAGACAGAACACCTTTTAAAAAAGGCTCAAGTAGAATCTATGAGAAGCTTAAAATTTCCTGTCAACCAATAGCAATTAACTCCGGAAATACCTGGCCCAAAAAAGGCTCAAAAAAAATTAATACAATTTTAACAATTTCAATTTTAAAACTTATTGAACCAGGATTGAAAAGAGAAATTTTCTTAAAAAAATTAGAAAATGTTATTTACTCGGAGCTGGATGTTTTAGGTTAGCCCTTCATGGGCATAACAACAAATATGCTATCAAAATCACCTGGATCTTTAATTAAAGCTGGAGATCCAGTATCATTAAAAAAAATTTCAATTTTATCCCCATCAAGCTGAGAGGCAACGTCAATTAGGTATCTAGAATTAAAACTAATTTCTAAATCGTGATCAAATTTTACATTTAGACTTTCTTTTCCATCACCACTATTAGTATTATTAACTGATAAATTTAACACATCTTTTGATAAATTAAATTTTACTCCATCTTTTTTATCCAGCGAAACTGAAGCAACTCTATCAACAGAGTTTAAAAATAGCTTTAAATCTATTTCTAATTTCTTTTGGTTATTTTTGGGTATCACTTGAATATAATTCGGAAATTTACCATCAATTAACTTAGAAATTAAAATGCTATTATTTAGTTCAAATTTAATCTTGGATTTGATATTTGAAATTTTAACATCTCCATCATAGCTCTCTAATAAAGAACACAATTGAAATATTGTTTTTTTAGGTAGTATAATTGGTTCAAAATCTACCTTCTGATCTAACCTTATCTTGGATATGGACATTCTATGGCTATCTGTAGCTGCAGCTGTTAAAAAATTTTTATCTTCTATTTCAGTTTGATGAATAAAAATTCCACTTAAATAGTGTCTTGTTTCGTCGTTAGAAACTGAGAATTTACATTTATTTAGTAGTTTTAATAATTGTTTTGATTTTATAGAAAACTCATTTTGATTAAAGTTTTCATCTGTTAAGGGGAATTCAGATGCACTAATACAATTTAAGTTAAAAACAGATTTTTCTGATTCAACTTGAAGCTTACTAACTTCTGTTAAAGATAAATTTATTTTTTTTCCTGATGTAAACTTTCTTATAATATCGTACATGGTTGAAGAAATAGTGGTTGTACTTCCTTCTTCAATAACTTCTACATTATTGATTTGATGGATAAATATTAGGTCTAAGTCTGTTGCAGTAATTGTTAAATTTGAATTATCAACATTTAATAAAACATTTGATAAAATTGGAAGTGTACTTCTTTTTTCTATTACACCCTGGCAATAGTTTAGAGCTTGTTGTAAATCCTGTTGGTTAACGTTAAATTTCATTTTCTTTAGTATACAATATCTGATTTTTTAAATTATTAATATTATTTGTCATTTCTGGATCTTTTTCCTTCAATTTTTCAATTGTTTTAACGGAATGTATGATTGTTGTGTGATCTCTATTAGAAAACTCCCTGCCTATTTCTGGCAAAGATTTAGAGGTTAGGATTTTAGTTAAATAAATTGCTGTCTGCCTTGGTCTGACAAGGTATCTTGATCTTCTTGCAGAAAGCATCTCATTTTTGCTTATTTTAAAAAATTTGCAAACAGTAGATTGTATTAAATCAATTGTTACTTTATTTTCACCTATATTTAATAAGTCTTTCAAAACAATTTTAACCTCAGATAAATTTGGCACCTTGTTATATATTCTTGAAAAAGAGACAACCCTATTAATAGCACCAACTAACTCTCTGATACTTGTTACAATCTCAGTGCTAATAAATTTTTGTATTTCTGGAGAAATGTTTACTTGGTTAGAATAAAAAACATTAAGCTCTTCTGTTTTTTGTTTAACAATTTTACTTCTAAGCTCATAATCTGGTTTTTGGATATCAACAACTAAACCGCCAGCAAATCTTGATTTGATTCTGTCTTGAATTCTAGACAATTTATTTGGGGGCCTATCTGCAGAAATTATTACTTGAGAACCTTTATCAATTAATGCGTTAAAAGTATGAAAAAACTCTTCCTGCATTGCTTCCTTGCCATTCATGAATTGAATATCATCAATTAATAAGATATCTGTACTTCTAAAATATTCTTTAAATTTTACCATTTCGTTAGATTTAATCGATTTAACAAATTGATACATAAATCTTTCAGCAGAAATAAGCATAACTTTATTTTTTTCCTTCAATGACAAACTAATAGAATTTAATAAATGAGTTTTTCCCATTCCGACTCCACCATAAATATAAAGTGGATTGTAGTGGGAAATGTTTTCCGAAACCTTTAGTGACGCCTCAAATGCTAGTTTGTTACTTGTACCAGTTATAAAATTATCAAATCTTTTATTGGGATCAATTCGATTGTATTGTAAATACGTGTCTTTGATGAATGATACGTTTTTATTATTTTCATTAGATTGAATATTATTTTCTAGTTCATTATCAGAATTTTTTTCAATAATTTTAAATTCGATTCTTGTTAAATCTTTTTTATAAGTTTTAACGACTTGTAAAATTTGATCTAAATATCTTGAGGTAATCCAATCTCTTATAAACCTAGTTGAAACAGAGAGCAGGATGTAATTACTCATTTCTTCAACAAAATCTATTTTTCTAAGCCAACTTTCGTAGATGTCGCTGCCTAACTTATTCTTCATATCTTTTTGAATCAGGGCCCAATCAAGAGCCTCTGAAGAAGTGTTTTTTAAACTTTGTGTAGTATTGTTGCTAGACATAAACTTATAGGAATAAAGTTAGTTAGAAGGAAAATATAAACTATACAATAAAAAAGTTTGTAATTTTAAAAAGAAATGAAATCTGTAGGTGAATCATTTTGTACGGGAATTTTTTTTAAAATATTTTTTTCTGAAACATCTAATTAATTATAAGAATTAATTTTACAAATTTTAAATCTGTGAGTGTGTGATTTACAAATTAAAAGTTTTAATTTTTTACTAAATCTAGATATGGTGTCCCTGATTAATTTATATTCTTATTTAGTGCTGATATTTTTTTGAAATACTTCAGTAACCGCTGGTGATATTTATAAAGCTGAAATTTTTTTTGTTATTCGTGAAACATTTCTTGAGGCATTAGCTTTTTTAATAATTCCAGTCTTTACAACCTTCATTAATTCAGAATTCAACTTTGGCAAGAATTTTAAAGCTTCTGCTTTTTTCTTTTCTTCAATTAGAAGGTTCATTTTTTTTAGAGCATTCCTATATTTGCTCCTACGAGCCTTATTAACCATTGTTTGAGTTGCAATTTTTCTGATTCTTTTAATTGCCGACTTTGTGTTTGCCATAAGCGCAGTGGTATAGCTTGAGAATTTATAGTGGTCAATAAAATAATTGGCTATTTTTGGCAAGTATTACAAAAAAAAGTTGATCTATTAGATATAAATATTTTCTTTATTTTGCCATCACATTTGCTTCTGAGACAGTTCAAATTTTCTCTTTGATATACTTTGAATTCTTTTTGAAAGTTGCCACTTTTTCCAGTTGTGTGTCTAAAGTCACGGATACTTGATCCTCCTTTTTTAATAGCTTTATTTAATACTTTTCTAGAATACGAAATAATATTTTTACAATCTTTTTTAGATAATTTCGTTGCAAATGTTATTGGGTTTATTTTACAAAAAAATAAGATTTCGCTTGCATAAATATTACCAATTCCAGATACGAATTTTTGGTCTAATAAAAAACTTTTTATATTTTTTTTTTTATTTAAAAAATATTTAAAGAGATATTTTAAATCAAAATTTTTAGAAAATGGTTCTGGACCTAAATGATTAAACCTATCTACAAGTGCCTCCCTACTCTCTACAAATTTAAAAAAGCCAAATCTTCTAGGGTCATTATAAATAACTTTTAAACCCCTAAGATGTATCTCAACATGATTATGTTTTTTTGGGAGAATTGAAGAATTATAAAAACTCGTGTTAGTAAATTTATTTAAGTTATTTTTTTCAATTAAATGAATAGTACCTGACATTCCTAAATGGATTAAGCAATATGAACCATTGGAAAAATTTAAAATTAGGTACTTGGAAAACCTTGACACTTTTTTAATAATTTTGTTTTGTAATAATTCTTCAAATTTTAGAGGGATTTTAAATCTTAAATTTCTGTTTTTAATTATTACTTTTTGAATTTTTTTTCGTTGTATTTTTTTAGCTAACGATTGCTTGACTATTTCTACTTCTGGTAATTCTGGCATTTGACAGTATATTATCAGTAAATAATAAATTTAACATGCAACAATATCTTCAAAATAAAAAAGGGCTAGTTCAGGGTGTCTTTGACAATGTCTATGATAAATACGATTTGATGAATGACTTCATGTCTCTAGGTATTCATAGAATTTGGAAAAGAGCTTTAATGGGCTGGATGAACCCTTCAAGAGATAAAAGTTTAATTGATGTGGCCTGTGGTACTGGTGATCTAGGAAAACTTTTTTTAGATTTAACTAATAAAGATGGAAAAATTTTTTGTGTAGATCCAAATAAAGGAATGGTTGGCAAAGGTAAAACAAAGTTAACTTCTTATAAAAATATTAACTGGGTGATTGCTCCAGCAGAAAAATTACCTATTAAAGACAATTCTTGTGACTATTATACAATTAGTTTTGGCTTACGTAACACAAAAGATCTTAATAAAGCTCTTTCAGAAGCATACCGTGTTTTAAAACCAGGTGGTCGTTACTTGTGTCTAGAGTTTTCAAAAATTCAAAACTCAAATCTAGATTTTATTTATAAAAATTATTCTAAACTTATTCCTTTTATTGGAAAAGCAGTTACAGGTCAGAAAGAGCCTTATGATTATTTAATCAAAAGTATTGAGGAATTTATTAATCAAGAGGAGTTAATTGATTTAATGAAAAAAAATGAATTCAAAAATTGTACTTATAGAAACTTATCTGGTGGCATTGTGGCAATTCACTCTGGCTGGAAAATTTAATGATTAAAAAATTATTTACATTATTTGCATTAGGAAGAAAATTAGCTAAATCAGATATTTTAAATGTTGTCTCTAAATTTAAAAAACCACCACTGGCTATTAAAATCCTATTTCAAATACTTTCCTTTTCTTTTTCAAGTCAGCAAAGAGCTAATTTAAATAATACAGAGGGTGAAAGACTCTCAAAATCACTACAGTCAATGGGGACAACTTTCATAAAATTGGGACAATTTTTAGTTACACGACCTGATATAATTGGTGATGAATTAGCTAAACAATTAGAAGGCTTACAAGACAGACTTCCAGCTTTTCCTCTGTCTGAAGCAAAAGTAATAATTAAAAAAGATTTAGGTGAAGAAACTTTTAACTCAATAATAGATTTAAGTGATCCAGTAGCTGCAGCTTCTATAGCTCAAGTTCACAAAGCTAAAATAAATGATAACGGCACAATAAAGGATGTGGCTATTAAAATCCTAAGGCCTGATATTAAACAAACATTTAATGAAGAAATAGATGCGCTAATGCTTTTTGCTTTTTTGGTTGAATCATTCATTAAAAAAACCAAAAGATTAAAATTGATTGAGGTTGTTTTTTTACTTAAAGAGATAACCAATTTAGAAATGGACTTAAGATTCGAGGCTGCTGCTGCCAATGAATATGCAGAAAACACAAAGAATGATGCAGGTTTTAGAGTTCCTGTTATATATTGGAATTTTACTAGTGAAAATGTAATGACACTTGATTGGGTAGACGGAGTTTCTATTCGTGAAACTGAAGTTTTACAAAAAAGAAATATTAACACTAAAAGAATTGCCTCAGATATTATTCAGCATTTTCTAAGACATGCTGTTAGAGATGGATTTTTTCATGCCGATATGCACCAAGGAAATATATTTATCGATAACAATGGTGAAATTGTTCCAATTGATTTTGGTATTATGGGTAGATTAGACAATCTTAGCAAAAGATTTTTAGCAGAAATTTTATTTGGTTTTATTCAAAGAGATTATAAAAAGGTCGCCGAAGTACATCTTGTCGCTGGTCTTGTTCCTAAAGATGTCCCAGTTGATGACCTTGCTCAAGCGTTACGCTCAATTGGTGAGCCAATTTTTGGTCAATCTGTTAAGGACATTTCTGGTGGAAAATTATTAAAACAACTTTTTGATGTTACTGAAAAATTTAATATGCAAACTCAACCTCAATTATTAATGTTACAAAAAACCATGGTTGTTGTTGAGGGTGTTGCAAGAAAGCTCAATCCCAATACCAATATATGGGAAACATCAAAACCAGTTTTAGAAAGTTGGTTAAGAGAAACTAAAGATCCTATTAACACTTTAAGTGAAGGCTTAAAAAGTACCACTGAAGTAATTAAGAGATTACCAGATTTTCCTGAGATTATGGATAAAGCTAATCAAGCACTTACATTTTTAGCGAGTGGACAAATACCTCACAATTCAAACTCATATACAGCTCTAAACGAAAAGAAATCTGAAATGATTGCGTTTAGAAACCAGTCTATTGTTGGGTTATTACTGCTTGTAATCTTTGGCCTATTAGTATTTTAATTTACCCATGAATAATTTATTACACAGAAAGATACTTTTGATAATATGTGGAGGTATATCTGCATATAAAAGTTTAGAGCTTATTAGATTATTCAAAAAGCAAGGTGCAGAAGTTAAAACTATCCTAACTAAAAGAGCTAAAGAATTTGTAACTCCTTTATCGGTAGCCTCACTTTCTCAAGAAAAAGTTTATGATGATTTGTTTAATGTTGAAAACGAGGCGGAAATGGACCATATATCCCTATCTAGATGGGCTGATGTAATTCTAGTTGCTCCTGCTACTGCAAATACTATTTCAAAATTAAGTGCTGGATCTTCAGATGATCTGGCTTCAACTGTGATTCTTGCCTCTGATAAGGATATTTTTTTAACACCCGCTATGAATGTTAGAATGTGGGAACACCCTTCAACTAAACAAAATCTTAAAAAATTAAAATCTTATGGTTATAAAATAATTGGGCCTGATGTAGGAGATATGGCCTGTGGTGAATTTGGCGAAGGAAAAATGACTGAGCCAAAAGATATTTTTCAAATAATTGAAGCATATTTTTACAAATTAAAAAAAAATCAAAAATTAAAAGCTTTAGTAACTGCTGGACCAACTAATGAATATATTGACCCTGTAAGATTTATTACAAATAAATCTTCGGGAAAACAGGGTTATGCTTTGGCAAAATCTTTAGCAAAAAGAGGCTTTCAAACAACATTAATTTCTGGACCTACAAATTTGCAAACAGATGAAGGTATAACTTTAATCAAGGTTGAAACAGCAGATGAGATGCTTAAAGCCACACAAGAAAATTTACCAACTGATGTGGCAATTTTTTCTGCAGCCGTTGCTGATTTTAAAGTAAAAGCAAAAAAAAATAAAAAAATAAAGAAACAAGACAGCTTACATTTAGAGCTTGAAAAAAATGTTGATATTCTAAATTATGTATCAAAACATAACTCTCTTAGACCAAAATTGGTTATCGGCTTTGCAGCTGAAACACATGATGTTCAAGAGAATGCACAAAAAAAATTAATAGAGAAAAATTGTGACTGGATAATAGCAAATGATGTGTCAAATAAATCTATTGGTTTTGACTCTAATTTCAATGAAGTTTCCATTTTTTATAAGAGTAAAAAAATTAAAAATGAAATACTTGCTATAAAAAATAAATCTGAAATTTCAGAAGAAATAATAGACAGAGTTATTGAGCAGTTAAATTAAGATTCAATGGCAAAAGTATTAATTAAAAAACTTAATTCTAACGTAGTGCTTCCATCCTACAAAACAAATGGCGCTTCTGGTATGGATTTAATGGCCTTTATAGAGGAGCCAATTAAAATATCCCCTAGAAGCTCCTATTTAGTACCTACGGGTCTTTCAATGGCTTTTTCAGAGGATTATGAGGTACAAATTCGTCCTCGTTCAGGTCTTGCTGCCAAGAATAGTATAACTGTTTTAAATACACCAGGTACTATTGATAGTGATTATAGAGGTGAAATTAAGATTATTCTTTATAACCATGGAAAAGAAGACTTTATAGTTAACAACAAAGATAGAGTGGCACAAATGGTCTTAACTCCAGTTGTTAAAATGGAACTAGAAGAGACAGATAATTTACCAGATACTTTAAGAGGTAAAGGTGGATTTGGTTCAACTGGCAAATGAAAAGCCAACTCAATAAAAAAATAATTGAACGATTTTCAAGACAGATAGTACTTAAGAATATTGGTATTTTAGGTCAAAAAAAAATTCTTTCCTCAAAAGTTATAATTGTTGGTGCTGGTGGCCTTGGATCTCCAGTTGCAGAATTTCTTTCAAGAGCAGGGATTGGGTCACTAGGAATTGTTGATAATGATAAGGTGAGTCTTTCTAATTTACACAGACAAAGCCTTTACAACACGTCTGATATTAACAAATTTAAAGTTAAAATAGCAAAAAATAAAATTAAAAAAATAAATCCCAATACAAAAGTCACTATTTATAAAATTAGATTAGATAATAATAATTTTAAGAAAATTTTAAATGACTATGATTATATAGTTGATGGATCAGATAATTTTACAACTAAGTTTTTATTAAATGATTATTGTTTAAACTTTAAAAAAATTCTTGTGACTGGGGCGATTAGTAAGTTTGATGGACATATATTCACCTTTAACTTTAGAGATAAAAAAGTTCCATGCTTAAGGTGTTTTTTTCAAGAGTCTGATATTTCAGATAATTTATTAAACTGTGAATCAGAAGGTATTCTTGGAACTGTTGCAGGAATTGTAGGAACTATTCAGGCGAATGAGGTTTTAAAAAAAATACTAAATATTGGAATTGGGTTAGACGGATACATCTTTATTTTAGATTTACTTCATTTAAACTTTAGAAAAGTTAAATTAAAAAAAAGAAAAAACTGCATTTGTAGATGACAAAAAAAATAGTTATTTGGTTTTTATATCTATCACTTTTAAATATTCAATTAATAAATGCTGAAGAAAAATTCCTATCTTTAAAAAAAAATAAAACAAATGTTAGATACGGACCTGGGTTAGATTATCCAATTAAATATATATACAGAAAGGTTAACTTACCTGTAAAACTAATAGATAAAAAAGAGAACATGAGACGTGTTATATTTTTAGACAATAATAGTGGTTGGATACACAGGAGTCAGTTAAAGGAATCAAGATCCATCATTATTTTAGAGGAAAAAATTTTATTTAAAAAACCATCCAATTTCTCCAGGCCTGTCGCAAGGTTGGAGAAAGGAAGGCTATTAGTTATCAAAGAATGTAAAGATGACTGGTGCAACATAAGAACTGATAAATACAAGGGTTGGATTAAAACTAAAAATGTCTGGGGATCTACTAAATAAAATCAGCTGATAGTGATTCAATGTTATCTTCAGATAATTTCGTAGTATGCATATATTCTTCGTGATTTATTCCAAGCTCAATACTAATTTTACCTAATTTAATTTTATTGATTTGGTCATCATTGAATTTAAAATGAATAAACTGTACTGAAGATGCTTTTCCTTCAGCAGATGTTCTGTCTACATCATTTTCTGGCACTGCTTTTACCTCTTCGTTATCAACCTTCATAAAAATCTTTTCTTCTATCCCACCAACTTTTCCTAAAAATGCACCTCTGGAAATAGGATTATCAATTTCAAACATTAGAGTTGCCGTAAGCTCTTTTCCATTTGGAACTAAAGGGTTATATGCGGCTAACTCATCTTTTAATTGTTCATCACCACCTTTTTCAATATGTAGCATTTCTTGAATTTGTGCCACCATAGTTTCAAAACTTTCAAAATAAAAAGTTGCATAAGGACCAAGTGCTATTCTTCTATTTTTTTTAAATTTGACAAGATCTTTTCTGATTTGTTTTCTGCTTTCAGCATAAACATCAGCTGTCATTAAATCTTTTTTTTCAACTTGTCTTTTATCTTTACTCATGATTACAATCTATAGCTTTTTGCCATTAATTCGATGGGGTGTAGTGCCTCATCATTAGCAATATTTGTATCAGTCTCTAATTGCTTTAAATGTTTAGCTGCTAATGGACAATCAGAAGCCATGTATTTATTATTTTTATTTTTAATCTGTCGTGCTGTTGGTGTCCCAACTTTTACAGCAAGATCGTGTGTTTCCTTCATAACCCCAAAAGTTCCACCATGACCTGCACATCTTTCAACAACATCCATTTTAATATTGGGAATGAATTTCAACATATCTCTAGATTTGATACCCATATTTTGAGCTCTAGCATGACATGCATTGTGAACAGTGACACCACCATCAATTTCTTGTAAGCCATCAGCTAAGCCTTCGTTTTGTGCTATGTCAACGATATATTCATCTATATCACTAGTGCTTTTTGAAAGTCTTTTAATGTCTTCATCATTAGGTAATAATAATGGCCATTCAAATTTTAACATTAAGCCACAACTAGCTGTAAGTGTGATAACTTTATAACCTTTGTCTACCCACTCCAATAAATCTTTGGATACTTTTTTTGCTTGTTTAACAACTTTTGGAAGGTCTGCCTGTTCCAAGAAAGGCATACCACAACATCCCGGATAAGCCTCCTGAACTTCAACTCCGTTTTTCTTCAAAACTTTTAAAGCAGCAACACCGGTATCTTTTTTGTTAAAATTAACAAAGCAAGTTGAATAAATTACCACTTTCCTATCTACAGATGGCGCATCACTATTTATTGGATCTTTATTTCTTTTAAAATAATTTGTGAATGTCTCTGAATTATAAACTGGTAGCTCAACTCTCATATCTATTCCAGCGACTAATTCTAATATTTTTCTGATAAATGTATTTTTAATGTTTGATGCCCAATTTATGAATGATGATAATGCAACACCAATTTTTGCATTTCTATCGGTTTGAGCTAACAGTGCAGGCGTTATAAGTAATTTATTTAATTTTTTTTGAGCTGTTCTATATCTCAACATTAAATGTGGAAAATCTAAATCAAAATCATGCGGTGGAACATACGGACACTTAGTCATAAAACACATATCACATAATGTACATGCATCTACTACAGGTTCGAATTGTTCACTTTTTAAACTTTCTACATCTTCATTTTCTGACTCATCAATCATATCGAATAGTTTTGGAAAAGAGTCACACAAATTAAAACATCTTCTGCATCCGTGACAGATATCAAATGCTCTTCTCATTTCGTCATCTAATTTTTTTGGATCTAAAAAATCTGGATGCTCAAAGTTTATTGGGTGTCTTATAGGTGCTTCTGTGCCGCCTTCTTTACTCATGAAATTAAATCTTTTGGGATTAATGGTGGGGAAAACCCCACCATAAATTAAGTTCTATTTACGCAATAGATTCTAATGTTTTTTGGAATTTACCTGCGTGTGATTTTTCAGCTTTTGCTAAAGTCTCAAACCACTCAGCAATTTCTGCAAAACCCTCTTCTCTAGCTGTTTTTGCCATACCTGGGTACATATCTGTATATTCATGTGTTTCACCTTGCACTGCTGAAGCTAAATTATCTTTAGTTTCGCCAATTGGTAATCCAGTGGCTGGGTCACCAACTTCCTCTAGATATTCAAGGTGTCCATGAGCATGACCTGTTTCACCCTCAGCCGTAGATCTAAATACTGATGCTACATCGTTATAACCTTCGATATCTGCTTTTTGAGCAAAATATAAATAACGTCTGTTTGCTTGGCTTTCGCCTGCAAAAGCATCTTTTAAGTTTTCTTCTGTTTTACTACCCTTTAATGACATATTTTTCTCCTTAATGATTAAGAAATTTTATATAATCATTCTAAAATGTTGTCAACAGTTTAGAATTATTTTAATGTAATAGTTAAGTACATGAAATTATTGAATTAATTTTGATTTTGATTATCACTCGCAACTTTAATTAACACTTCCACTGATTTTATTTTTTTTCCGGTAATATTTTTTTTAATATTTACCGAATCAATATGATCGCTACTACAATCAATTAATTCGTTGGTGTCTTCATCGAAAAAATGGTGATGCTCTGTAACATTTGTATCAAAATAGCTTTTATTGCTATTGATTGAAATTTCTTTTAAATAGTTTTTTTTCTTAAATGCATGAATGGTATTGTAAACTGTGGCTAAAGAAATTTTTTCACTTAACTTTTCTTCTATAATTTTAGTAAGATCATTTATTGTAAAATGGAAGGTTTTTTCAGGTGAAAAAAGCACTTCGCAGATTTTTAATCTCTGTCTAGTTGGCCTTAAACCAGATTGCCTTAGTTTTTCTTTATATATGTTTAAATTATTCATTATTGTTTATAATAGTTCTAAACTATTTCTATATTATAATCCCGATAAATCAAGTATTAAAGGTTCTTAAATTTATGAAAAAAAACTCATTCACATATGATGAGCTAATAAGTTGCGGAAATGGCGATCTTTTTGGCCCAGGTAATGCAAAATTACCCCTTCCCCCAATGCTGATGTTTGATAGAATAACAGAAATTAATGATGCTGGTGGGGCTTTTAATAAAGGTATTATAAAGGCTGAACTAGACATCAAAGACGACCTTTGGTTCTTTGACTGTCACTTTAAGGGAGATCCAGTTATGCCAGGATGTCTTGGTTTAGATGCAATGTGGCAGTTGGTTGGATTTTATTTAGGTTGGCTTGGTAATCCTGGTAAAGGAAGAGCTTTAGGAGTGAGTACGGTAAAATTTACAGGTGAAATTTTAAAAAGTGTAAAAAAAGCAACTTATGTAATTGATATGAAAAAAATTATGTCTCCTGGTGGAACTTCTGTTGGTCTTGCAAATGGATTATTGTTTGCAGATGATAAGAAAATATATTCAGCAGAAAATTTAAAAGTGGGTTTATTTAAATAATGAGAAGAGTAGTAGTTACAGGCTTGGGTGTTGTTTCCTGTTTAGGAAATAATCAGGAAGAGGTTTATCAGTCTCTATTAAATTCAAAATCAGGAATATCTTTTTGTGAAGAATACAAAGAACATAATTTAAAAAGTCATATTCACGGCAAACCAAATATTAAACTTGAAGACCACATAGACCGAAAGACAATTAGATTTATGGGGTCAGGATCTGCATATAATTATATTGCAATGAAAGAGGCTATTAAAGATTCAGGATTAGAGGAAAAAGATGTAAGTAATTTCAAAACTGGAATCGTTATGGGTTCCGGCGGTCCTTCTATTGAAAATGTTGTTTTGTCGGTTGATAAGACTAGAGCTAAGACACCAAAATTAATGGGCCCTTTTATTGTTCCAAGAACTATGGCTAGTACATCTTCAGCAACACTTGCTGTACCTTTTAAAATTAAAGGAGTAAATTATACGATGAGTTCTGCTTGTGCAACCAGCGGACACTGCATTGGTCATGCAAGCGAATTAATCCAAATGGGGAAACAGGATATTGTTTTTGCAGGAGGAAGTGAAGAATTACATTGGGCAATGACTGCAATGTTTGATGCTATGACTGCATTGTCTTCTAAATATAATGATGCCCCTGAAACTGCTTCAAGAGCTTATGATAAAACTAGAGATGGCTTTGTAATAGCTGGCGGTGGTGGAGTTTTAGTGCTTGAAGAGTATGAGCATGCAAAAGCAAGAGGTGCAAACATATATGCTGAATTAACAGGCTATGGTGCGACCTCTGACGGGTACGATATGGTAGCCCCATCAGGTGAAGGCGCTGTTAGATGTATGAAGATGGCTTTAGCAACTGCTAAAAACAAAATGGACTACTTAAACACTCATGGAACATCGACTCCAGTTGGTGATATGACAGAACTAAGAGGTGTCGGAGAAGCATTTGGTGCTGATGTACCAAAAATTAGCTCTACTAAATCTCTATCGGGTCACCCACTAGGTGCTGCTTCAGTTCATGAAGCAATTTACAGTTTAATCATGATGAAAAATAGTTTTATCACGGCTTCCGCTAACATTTCCGACATGGATGATGAAGCAAAAAAATTTCCAATCGTAACTAAAACTGAAACAGGAGTTACTTTAAACTCTGTGATGTCTAACAGCTTTGGTTTTGGTGGAACAAATGCAACTTTAATTTTTGAAAAGGTTTAAATGAGTTTAATGAAAGGTAAAAAAGGATTGATCATGGGTGTTGCCAATGAAAGGTCTATAGCTTGGGGTATTTCACAAAAACTCGCAGAAGCTGGAGCAGAACTTGCATTTACTTATCTTGGTGATGCTTTAAAAAAAAGAGTTATCCCTTTAGCAGAAAAATTAAATTCAAAAGCTACTTTTAGTTGTGATGTTGAAAATAGAGAAGAAGTTATAAAACTTTTTGATGATATTAAATCACAATGGGGGCAAATAGATTTTGTTGTTCATGCAGTTGCTTTTTCAGACAAATCAGAGTTATCAGGTGAATATTTAAATACATCTAGAGAAAATTTTTTAAGAAGCATGTTAATTTCGTGTTTTTCATTTACTGAAGTTGCTAAAGAAGCTTCTAAGATAATGAAAGAGGGTGGAAGTTTATTAACTTTAACTTATGAGTCTACTAAGGCTATTCCGAACTATAATGTGATGGGTGTTTGTAAATCAGCATTAGAGGCAAGTGTTAAATATCTTGCAAGAGATTTGGGTGCTAAAGGCATGAGAGTAAATGCAATAAGCGCCGGACCTATTAAAACATTAGCAGCTTCTGCTATTGGAGACGCAAAATTCTTATATAAATGGAATGCAGATCACTCTTTCTTAAAGAGAAATGTTGATATCCAAGATGTTGGAAACTCAGCTTTATACCTTTTAAGCGACCTTGCAGGCGGTGTTACTGGTGAAATTCACTATGTGGATGCTGGTTATAATAAAGTTGGAATGCCAGACCCTAAGAATATTACCTGAAATATAGTTATATTTACTTAAACTTATAAAAGTGGTTCTGTTACTCAATGTACTCTAACTCAACAATTCTTTTTTTCTTTTAGATTATTTAAATGCAAAGTTCTTTCTTTTGCAGCTTTTGCAGCTTCCTCTACATTCTTCATTGTTATACCTGCACCTGGTAGAAAAAATAATAGTGCACCTATATTATGTGGATTACTCATTTTTTTTGCTTTTTGGGCTTCATCAGCATATTGATTAGCCCTAGAAATTTCTGCACTTAATTCTTTACAATTTAATTTGTTATCATTTGGACCAATAACGTTAACTACAGTTGGAGTTGCGCAAGAAGTACAAAATAAAATTAAACTCAAAATAGTTGCAATTTTTTTCATTATATTATGCTTATCTTTTTTTTTGCAATTATCAAGAATTGTTCTTTCAACCATTGTGCCAAAAAAAAACCCCTAGAACTTTTATTCCAGGGGTTTAGAATTTTAATTTAAATTATTAGGCTTTTGCTGCTGCTTCAGTTGTAGCTTGTTTCATAGAAAGTTTAACTTTGCCTCTATCAAAACCAATTACTTTAACAGTAACTTCATCACCTTCTTTTACAACGTCAGTAACTTTTTCTACTCTCTTAGCAGCAAGTTCTGAGATGTGAACAAGACCATCTTGTTTCCCTAAGAAGTTAACAAATGCACCAAATTCCATAATTTTCATTACTTTACCTGTGTAGATTTTATTCATCTCAGCTTTTGCTGTGATGTCTTTAATCATTTGCATAGCAATGTTTCTAGACTCTTCGTCTGGAGCAGCAACAGTTA
>Ga0307986_10000971_pt1 | contig 21197 bp, 19 predicted proteins | sample EllFjometageno82_FD_203170 | JGI IMG/M metagenome (GOLD analysis project Ga0307986, IMG submission 203170) | Marine microbial communities from Ellis Fjord, Antarctic Ocean - #82 | ecosystem: Environmental > Aquatic > Marine > Unclassified | place: Southern Ocean | collected 2014-10-09
GAGATTAATATTTTTTTCAAATCTTGTCGTCTTATTCGTTTGAGATACAGTAGGATTGTAAATTATCCAGTTTACATTTGATATATCTACACTTTCAGATTCTAAAATTTGGATTAACACAAAATCCTTACTAAACACTGATATAGAAACATCTTTAAGATATTCATTTTCAATCAAGTTGGCATTTACAATATATATTTTATCGTCTATTTCATCTTTTATCCATAAACCATTTTCAGTCACAACTGCTAAATATTTATTGTCATTAGAATAATTATTTTTTAATTCAAGATAGACAAATTTTAATTTAGATGAGAAATTATAGTAAAGAGTAACCAATAAAATACCAAGTATAAACGAAGAGAAAAAAATTATTTTTATTACTTTAAAATTATTTAAGCCATTAATTTTTAATACTTCTAGTTCATTTTTCTGAATTAATTCTAAGAAAAAAAATTGAGAACCAATTAAAAAAATAAAGGGGAAAATTTCAAAAAGAGTTGATGGAGCATTAAGAATAGTTATTAGAAAAGGAAAAAAAAAATTAACATCCAAGTCTTTAAAGAAAGAAATTTCATCAAAAATACTTAAGACTAATATTAAAGATAAAAAAACCAAAGAAACAATTAATATTTTTTTTAAAAATAATTTGATTAAATAATATTCATAAGTTTTTATCATAATTTAAATTTTATTTTTTAATTTTGAAATTAAAGATATATAGATTGTAAAAAAAACAAAAATTGGAAATAAAGTAAAAAAATACAATCCAAGTAAATTATAAGAAGCATACCTCAAAGAAATTTCCGAAATAACTAAAATAGAAAATATAATAAAAAATAAATAAAATCTATAGCGGTTATAATTTATGCTTTCTTTAGATTTAAAAATCAGCAAACAACTTATTAATCCTATCAATGGAAAATATATTGGTTTATAAAATCGTTTAAAAATTTCTTGTTTAATATTTTTAATTGTTGGATTGTTACAGCCTAATAAGGTGCTTTCTAATTTATTTTTTATATTTTTAAAATCGTAATACAAACATTGTAATAACAAAAAACTAGAAAGTTCTTGAATTTTTGGAAAAGAAGTAGTTTTAGAATCAAATTTACCTAAATTAAAATTAATTTTTTTGAATGCAAAATTTTTTATTTTTTTATTATCCTTATTAATCATTTTACCATTACTTAATTCAAAATATCTATTTTTTCCGTCATTAATTAAAGTACCACTTTTCGCATAAATCATTTGTGATTTTGATTGGTTAATATTCTTATTTTTTCCATAAGATTCATATAAAAAAATATTTTTATAATTCCCAAAATTATCTTTTGATTCTATAAAAATAGTTAAATCAGAAACTGTATCAATAAACTTTCCCTCTTTGATTAATGAAGGAAAAAAATCAATATTTGAATTTCTTATAAATGATCTTGCTTCATTTTGTCCTGCTGGCGAGACATAAGCACCTAAAAAAATTTGAAATAATGTAATTATTATAGAGTAAATAATGACTACATTTATAAATTGTATTTTACTTATTCCATTTGTCCAAAATATAAGTAATTCATTTTTTATTTCATACTGAACAATTTGATAAAATAATGAGATAAAAAAAACAAAAGGTAATATTCTGTGAATAATTTTTGGAAAATTAAGAATACTATAGGAAAAGTAAACATATAAGCCGTGCCCATCTTCAGTTACAAAATCTAAATAATTTACAGCCTGCACTACCCAAACAATCAAACCAACAGAAAAACAGATAATAATAAAAGTTTTTAGAGTATCTTTTAAAAATTTTTGAAATAATAATTTTTTCATTGAAATATATTAATTTTGTATTTATATACCATCGAACACGTATAGAGTGTATTTAAAAATTTATGTCTGTTAAAATTAGTTATAAAAATAGTGCTGAAAATAAATCACCTAATAAACTTGTTTTATTTGTTAAGGAGAATTTCAATATTAATCCCATAAAAAAACAAGTTTCTGATAAAGAGTTTTCTTACATAGCCGATTTGTTAAAAACAAGTGATTTAAAAAATTTTTTATTGGTTTTTGAGGTAAGTTCTAAAAAAAAAATAATCTTAATAGCTGTTAAAAATAGTTTACAAAACTCCGATATTGAAAATCTGGGAGCTGAGTTTTATGACTATATAAATTGTGGCAATGGGGGCGAATTTTCCATAAATTCAGATAGCATTATTGCAAAACCTGGACAAGATTTTATAGGCCATTTTTTACATGGTTTAAAATTAAAATCTTATGAATTTAATATTTACAAATCTAAAAACACAAAAAAAATATTTTTACTAAACATATCAGGTAAAAAAAATAATTTAACAATTAAAAATGAATTAAAATTTAAAGCATTGGAAGAGGGAACATTTTTTGCCAGAAATCTTGTCTCTGAACCACCTAACGTTCTTAATCCTAAAGAATATGTTAATAGACTTTTAAAATTAAAAAAATTAGGCATAAAAGTTACAGTATATAATGAACGACAACTTAATAAATTAGGAATGCATTCTCTACTGGGAGTTGGAAGGGGTAGTGTTAATGAATCATTTTTAGTTACGCTAGAGTGGAATGGAAATAAAAAAGATAAAAAAGCACCCTTGTCATTTGTAGGTAAAGGTGTTTGTTTTGATACAGGTGGAATTTCTTTGAAACCTGCAAAATTTATGGAAGAAATGAAATATGATATGGCAGGATCTGCAGTTGTTGCAGGATTAATTCAAAATTTAGCAACACGTAAAGCAAAAGTTAATGCAGTAGGTGTTGTTGGATTAGTTGAAAATATGCCAGGTGGAAATGCACAAAGACCAGGAGATATAGTTAAAGCTTATAACGGTAAAACTATTGAAGTTTTAAATACAGATGCTGAAGGTAGATTAGTTTTAGCGGATGCTTTAAGTTTTACAGAAAAAAAATTTAAACCAAGATTTATTGTAGACTTAGCAACTTTAACAGGTGCAATAATTATGGCACTAGGAGAGGAATATGCAGGTTTATTTTCTAATAATGATGATCTTTCAGATAAAATATTTAATGCTGGAAAAAAAGTTAATGAAAAAGTTTGGAGACTACCATTGCATAAAAATTATGATAAATTAATGAATTCTCCAATAGCCGATATTCAAAATATTAATTATTCAGGCGGTGCAGGATCCATTACTGCAGCACAATTTCTTCAAAGATTTATCGACAAAACACCATGGGCACATTTAGATATAGCAGGTATGGCTTTTTCTAAGAAAGCTTCAAATCTTAATCCAGGTGGAGCCACAGGCTTTGGAGTTAGATTGTTAAATCAACTAATAGAGGAACATTATGAGTAATTTAGAAAAAACGTTATCAATTATTAAACCTGACGCTGTAGAGAGAAGTTTAGACAATGAAATCAAAGAGATGTTTAAAAATAAAGGTTTCAAAATTATTAAAGATAAGAAAATTCAAATAGTTAAATCTGAGGCAGAGCAATTTTATAAAGTGCATGAAACAAAGCCATTTTATAATGATTTATGTGCTTACTTATCATCAGGTCCGATTGTAGTTATAGTTCTAGAAAAGGAAAATGCAGTATTGGAAAATAGAGAGTTAATGGGTGCAACAAACCCCAAAGATGCAGAAGAAGGAACTATAAGAAAAAAATATGGGATTTCTATTGATAAAAATTCTGTACATGGATCAGACAGCGTTGAAAATGCTAAAATTGAAATAGATTTTTTTTTTAAAGATTAATTAAAAATTTTTGAAATAGCAGCAGGGTACAATTTGTGTTCTTGTTTAAGAACTCTTTTTGCAAGAGATATTGAATCATCTTTATTTACAATCTTAATTTTTTTTTGTAGAATTATCTTTCCAGAGTCTAGTTTTGCAGTTACATAATGAACCGTACATCCAGTAAATTTATCTTTATTTTTAATAGCCTTTTCATGAGTATTTAGCCCTTTATATTTTGGAAGTAGAGAGGGATGAATATTGATTATTTTTCCATTAAATTTTTTAATAAAATTTTTAGATAAAATTTTCATGAAACCTGCAAGGCAAATAAAATTAATCTTTTCTTTTTGAATTAATTTTAAAATATTTTTTTCAGCAATTTTAATATTTTGAAAACTAAATATTTTTTTTTTTATATTAAATTGATCTGCATATTTTAAGCCTTTAGATTTATTTGTATTTGAAATAATTAAATTTATTGAGATAGGTGATTTTTTTATTATAGAAAATTTTATTAAGCTTTTTAAATTACTACCTGTACCTGAAATAAAAATAGCAGTTTTTATCTTTTTATGACCAGTCAATTTTTCCATTAAGTTTAATTTTATTTTTACCAGTAGTAATTTTTCCAATAATATATGGTTTAAACTCCTTTGAAAAAAATTTTCTTATTTTAGTTATATTTCTTGGATTAACTATTATACAAAAACCTACTCCACAATTAAATGTTTTTAACATTTCAGCATCTTCTATATCATTTTGTCTTAACCATTTAAAAATCTTTTTTGTTTTAACTTTATTTAAGTCAATTTCGGCCATCATTCCATTTGGAATAACTCTTTTAATATTATCTCCAAGCCCACCACCTGTTATGTTGGCACAACCATTTATAAGATTATTATTAATTAAATTTAAAATTTCTTTCACATAAATCTTAGTTGGTCTTAATAATTCTTTTCTAAGAAACTGATTATTTCTTAAATCAATTTTTTTTTTTTTTAAAACATACCTTACTAATGAATAACCATTTGAGTGAACACCATTTGATGGTATTGCTAAAATTAGGTCATTCTTTTTTATAATTTTTTTATGTAGTATTTGTTTTTCATCTACGATGCCTACAGCAAAGCCCGCAATATCAAATTTCCCTTTTTCATAAGTGTCAGGCATTTCAGCAGTTTCCCCACCAACTAATTCACAATTTGAGATTTTACATCCTTTTATTATTCCCTTAACGATTGATTTAAGTTTCTTTAAAATGATCTTATTAACAGAAATATAGTCTAAAAATAATAAAGGCTTAGCACCCTGTACGATTAAATCATTTACACTCATTGCAACTAAATCAATGCCTATAGTGTCGTATTTATTTAAAGTATTTGCTATTTCAATTTTAGTACCAACTCCATCAGTACAAGCTACAATTTTGGGTGACTTATAGCCAGAAGGTATACTGGAAATGGACCCAAAACTTCCAATATTATTAAACTTTTTTTTGCCTCTATTTTTTGCTGAAATATTAGATATAAATTTAACAAACTTATCAGCAGCATCTATGTTGACACCACTTTTTTCATAGGTAAATTTTTGTTTTTTCATTAGTATAAATTATGCAAATTATAAATAAATTATTTAAATTAAAAAAAGTATATATATATTTTATTTCACAGGTTCTATTTATAATAATTTTTTCCACAACTTTTTTTCAAGCGAATGCTTTTAAAATATCTGATATTGAGATTTCATCACCATTTGAGCTTAATTTTAATAAGGATAAAGTAATAGACGATGGTTTTAGAGCATCATTTTATAATTTAATCTCAATGATTACAACCTCAGGTGACAAGGAAAAAATGAAAAAAATATCTCTAAGACAAATAAAAGGTATGGTTGATTCTTTTACGATAAGTGATGAAAAGTTTATTAATGATAAATATTCTGCAAAACTAGAAGTAACATTTAATAAAAAAGATATTTTAATTTTTTTAGAGAAAAAAAATATATTTCCTTCAATACCAGTTAAAAATAAAGTTTTATTAATTCCAATATTGGTAGATCTAGAATTAAATCAAATTTATTTTTTTACAAATAATATTTTTTATCAAAAATGGAATAATAGTAAAAAAAAATATCATTTATTAAACTATTTATTGCCAAGTGAAGATCTTGAAGATTTAAATATTATTCAAATAAATCATAATTTAATAGAAGATTACGATTTTACAAATTTAATAAAAAAATATGACTTAAAAGATTATATAATTTCAATTATTTTTAAAGATAAAGACGAGTTGAAAATACTTTCAAAAATTAATTTAAAAAACTCTTTTAAGGTGGATAATCAAATATTTAAAAAAGTAAATTTAAATAATGAAGAAAATTTTGAAATTGTTTTAAATGAATTAAAAAATACATATGAAAATTATTGGAAAAAAAATAATGAAATTAACACATCTATTAAATTACCAATAACAATATCAATAGATTCAAATAAATATAATAAGATTTTAAATTTAGAAAGTGTGCTTAGCAGCCTTGATTTAATATCAGATTTTTATATTTTAAAATTTGATAACAGCGATACTGTTTATAGAATTATTTATAATGGGTCTCCTAATTTTTTTTTTAACGATTTGAGTAATAAAAATTTTAATTTCAAAATAAAGAATAATATTTGGGCAGTTAAATGAGAAACTTGAATCAGCTATTATTAGAATTTGATTATAAACAAAATTTTAAAGACGATGATTTTTATGTAGGCAAAAGTAATTTTTATACCTTTGAATTAATAAATAAATGGCCAAAGTGGGAAAAAAATTTTTTAAACATAAGTGGTGAAAAATATTCTGGTAAATCTCATTTAGTTAATATTTTTTTAAAAAAATTTAAAGGTATTAAGATAGATTCAAATGTATTGAATGATGAAAATTTAAAAGAAATTAAACCGCATCAAAATATCATTTTAGAAGATTTAAATTTGAATATAAATGAAAAGTTAATTTATTCATTATTTAATATAATAGATCAGGATAATAAATTTTTAATAACAACGTCCACTCAACCCATTTCAGAAATAAAATTTTTACTAGAAGATCTTCGCTCTAGAACTAAAAATTGTATTTTAGCAAAAATTGAAAATCCTGATGATGAATTGATGTTTGCTTTGATTTTAAAAAATCTATCAGATAGACAAATTACAATTGATAAAAAATTGATTGATTTTATCATTAAAAGAGTTGAGAGATCGTATGGCAAAATATTTGAATTCATATATAAAATTGACAAGATTAGTTTAAAAAAAAAAAAACCAATTGATTTTAAAATTATTAATGAGGCGTTAGAAAACTAAAGTGAACAAATATAGAACTCATAATTGTAACGATCTAAAAGAGGAAAATAATGGGCAGGATGTTATTCTTTCTGGTTGGGTCAATAAAAAAAGAGATCACGGTAATCTTTTATTTATTGATCTAAGAGATAATTATGGAATGACTCAGTGCATCATCGATAAAAGCAACGATAGTTTCAAAAAATTAGAAAAAATTCAGCTTGAAAGTGTAATAAAAATAAATGGAACTGTGATTGAAAGAAGTAAAGAAACTATAAACTCAGACCTTCAAACTGGAAAAATTGAAGTTAATATAAATTCATTTGAAATACTAGGGGCTTGCAAAGAGTTGCCAATGCCGGTTTTTAGTGATCAGGAGTATGCTGAAGAAATTAGGTTAAAATATAGATTTTTAGATTTAAGAAGAAAAAAAATTCATGATAACATTATCCTGAGATCTAAAGTTATCTCATTTATTAGAAACGAAATGTCTAAACTAGGTTTTTTAGATTTTCAAACTCCAATATTAACATCTTCAAGTCCAGAAGGAGCACGAGATTTTTTAGTTCCTAGCAGATTAAGTCCTGGGAAATTTTATGCTCTTCCACAGGCACCGCAACAATTCAAACAATTAATAATGGTATCTGGATTTGATAAATATTTTCAAATAGCGCCATGCTTTAGAGATGAAGATGCAAGGGCAGATAGAAGTCCAGGTGAATTTTACCAACTAGACTTGGAAATGTCTTTTGTAGAACAAGAAGATATTTTTAAAGTTGTTGAACAGTTAATAGTAAATGTTTTTAAAAAGTTTTCTTCTAAAAAACTAATGCATGAAAGATTTCCAAGAATATCTTATGAGGAATCTATGCTCAAATATGGCTCAGATAAACCAGATTTAAGAAACCCATTATTGATTTATGATTTAACTAATATTTTTACTCGAGAGGATGTTACTTTTGAAATATTTAAAAAACTTGTAAAATTAGGATCAAAAGTAAGGTGCATTGTGACAAAAAATACAAAAAATAAACCCAGAAGTTTTTTTGATAATATTGACAAGTGGGCGAAAGATCAGGGTGCATCTGGACTCGCTTATTTTACAATAGAAAATGATAAAAAAATTTTAGCCAAAGGACCAGTGGGGAAATTTTTTTCTAGTGAAGCATTAGAAGAAATTATGAAAATTACTGGAGCAAAAGAAGGTGATAGTGTATTTTTTGCCTGTGGTAAAATTAATGATGTTGAAAAAATTACCTCACAAGCAAGAGATAAAATAGCTAAAGATTTAGAATTAATAGATGAAAATATTTTTGCTTTTTGTTGGATTGTAGATTACCCAATGTTTGAAAAAAATGAAATTACTAATAAGATTGAATTTAGTCATAATCCTTTTTCAATGCCACAGGGAAATATTAAAGAGATAAATTTTGACAAGCCACTGGATATAAAAGCTTATCAATATGATATTGTTTGTAATGGAATAGAATTGTCTTCTGGAGCTATTAGAAATCATATTCCAGAACTAATGTATAAGCTGTTCTCAATTGCTGGATATGAAAAAAAACAAGTAGATGAAAAATTTAGTGGAATGATTAATGCTTTAAGTTATGGAGCCCCTCCACACGGTGGTATTGCTCCTGGTATTGATAGAATTGTAATGCTGCTAGCTAATGAAAAAAATATTAGAGAAGTTACAATGTTTCCAATGAATCAAAATGCCGAAGATTTAATGATGAACGCACCATCAGAAGTTAATGAGAATCAATTAAAAGAGCTGGGTTTACAATTAAAAACTAAAAAATAACACTATTTCTTGCCTTTTAAATTAATTTTAATATCAGATAAATCTACAAGATTTTTTTTATAATTATTTCTTACAAAACCCTTGCTAGTAATATCTTTTACTATTTTGAGTAATTGATTTTGATCATCTGTATTTTCGTCATCAGAGGTCATTTTATCTGATACACCAATTGCTGGAGTATGAGCTAAATCTTCTCTATTTTGATAAGAGATAGCTAGTTCTCTAAATATATAATCTAAAATTGATGAAGCGCTTAATATTCGGTCATTTCCGTGCACTTTTCCAGATGGTTCAAATTTAGTATCAACATATGCGCTGATAAATTCATCCAAAGGTACTCCGTATTGAAGTCCAAGAGATATTGCTATTGCAAAGTTATTCATTAAGGCTTTCACTAATTCTCCTTCTTTGCTTGTATCAATAAAAATTTCACCTATTTTTCCATCTTCATATTCTCCAGTATGTAAATAAACCTTGTGATCTCCAATCGTTGCTTTTTGAATGTATCCCTTTCTTCTATCGGGCATGCTAAATCTTTTACCCATTCTTTCGTGAATTTTTTTAACAAAAGTTGAATTGTTATCTTTTGAAATAACTCTAGGTTCTGTCTGTTCTGAAATAATAGCTAGTTTTTTGCTTTCTATCATTTTATTATTAGGATCAAGGCTTTTTGTTTTTCTAGTATTTAACTTAACATCTAACACCTCAAATTTACCATCATCTCGCTTTTCTAGATTTGCTAATTCAGCTTCATTAATATCATCTAAATAGTGATTAACTTTAAAGCTACAAGTGTAATAAGTCTCTACTAAATATTTTGCCATTTTTCCTTTAATTAAAAATTATTTTGAATCTTGAGGTAATTAATTTATATACAAATTCATAGTTTAGTCTAATTTAAATTATACAATTTTGAATTGAACAATTAATAAGATTATATGTTGACATTTTTAAAAAAAATTTTCATTTGGTGGAATCAAGAAACACTTGGTACAAAATTAAAAACTATTTTTTTTGGGAAGCAAGTAGGCTCAGATTCTCTCGGCAACAAGTACTTTGAGAGTAAATCGGGCAAAAGATGGGTTATTTATAACGATGAGGTAGATGCCTCGAAAATACCAAGTGAGTGGTACTCATGGATTCATTTCACAAATAATAAAATAGAACATAATCATGAGTTAGAAAAATATGGTTGGCAAAAACCACATCAGTCGAATCAAACTGGCACAAAAAATGCCTATCACCCAAATAAAAATAATGATGAAATTAAAAAAAAATATAGCATTTGGAAGAATTAATTTTTTAATTATTTTATTTTACTGTATTTTTTCAAATATATCCTACACAGTAAAAGCGCAGGAAAATCAAGAATTACTTGAAGGAAAATTTATAGAAATAAAAATTTTAGATAAAGTAAGCTCAAAAAGTAATCTTTTAAAAATAAAGATAGACGAGGAAAAAAAATTTAAAAATTTATCTATCAAAAGCCTAAAATGTAAAAATTCAAAGTTTGATGATAATCCTGAAATTACAGCATATCTTCAGGTTAAAGATCTAACAAATAATAATAATGACGAAGTTTTTATATTTAATGGTTGGACTTTTTCATCTAGTCCTACAATAAATCCTTTTGATCATCCCGTTTATGATATTTGGCTTACTAAATGTTATTAGATAATTTTTTCATTATCTAGCCATCCAACATTAAAATCTGAATTAATAAATTTTTTATGACTTAGTAATTTTTTATGAAGAGGTATAGTTGTTGTTATACCCTCTATCACAAACTCGTCTAATGAACGGTTCATTCTTTGAATTGCTTCTTGCCGATTTCTTCCTTGAACTATTAATTTACAAATCAAGCTATCATAATAAGGTGTAACTTTATAACCTTGAAATATTGAACCATCTACTCTTGTTCTAAAGCCAGACGGTTGATGACACATACCTATGACTCCAGGTGAAGGTTGAAAATTTTTACTAGCATCTTCAGCATTAATTCTACATTCGATGGCATGCCCCCTAGGATTAATATCACTTTGTTTTAATGCAGTTTCGCCAGTAAATGCAATCCAAATTTGCTCTTTAATGATATCAATTCCTGTTACCATTTCTGTTACTGGGTGTTCAACTTGAATTCTTGTGTTCATTTCAAGAAAATAGAATTTTCCATCTTCATAAATAAATTCTACAGTTCCTGCTCCTTCATAGCCAATTTTGCTTACCATGTTTACCGTTTTTTCAAATAAATCTTTTCTAATTTTATCTGTTAAAACTGGACTAGGAGTTTCTTCAATCAATTTTTGATGTCTTCTTTGAACAGAGCAATCTCTTTCGTGGAGATGAATAGTTCTGTTTTTGCCAGCCAATACTTGAACCTCTATGTGCCTTGGGTTTTGAAAAAATTTTTCTATATAAATTTCGTCATTTCCAAAATATTTCTGTGCCTCAGATTTTGCAGCAGAAAATAATGTTTCAAACTCATCTTCTTGGTGTACAATTTTCATTCCTTTACCACCACCACCACCAGAAGCTTTAATTAAAACTGGATAACCAATTTTCTTACAAAGTTCTTTAGCTTGTTTTATATCTATCACACCTCCTTCAGAGCCTTCAATAACAGGTAGCCCATGCTTTTTAGCAATTTTCTTTGCTTGAATCTTATCACCCATCATGCTTATCAACTTTGATGATGCGCCAATAAATTTAATTTTGTTTTCTTCTAAAACTTTTGCAAAATTTGCATTTTCAGATAAAAAACCGTAACCAGGATGAACAGCTTCAGCCTTTGTAAGTTCAATTGCTGACATTAAAGCAGGTATATTTAAATAACTATTAGCAGGTTGGTGGGAGCCAATACAGATACTTTCATCAGCCATTCTAACATGCATACTTTCTCTATCAACATCTGAGTGAACTGCGACGGTAGCAATTCCCCATTCTTTACAAGCACGAATAATTCTAACTGCAATTTCCCCACGGTTTGCGATCAATATTTTTTTGAACATTAATCTAAAATAACAATAGTTTGACCAAACTCTACAGGCTGACCATCTTCAACACAAATCTCTTTTATAATTCCATCAGCTGTAGAAGGAACATGATTCATTGTTTTCATTGCTTCTACGATCATGATCGTATCGCCTTTCTTAATTTTTTTTCCTATTTCTATAAATTTTTTAGCACCAGGTTCAGGAGAAAGGTAAGCGGTACCAATAATTGGAGAGGTAATTTCTGTCCCCGATTTTGATTTACCTATATTTTCATTAACTGATGGGACAGTGTTTGACATACTCACTGTTTGATTAGGGTTAGTTGGAGAAATTAATTTTGAAACTTTTATTTTCGTGTCTTTATCGGTATATTCAATTTCAGTTAAATTAAACTCGTTTAAGTAGTCTGTTAATTCTTTGATAATGTTTTTATCTATTTTCATTTTTTTAATATGTTTTGCATTGCAATTATGGCTAAAATATAACCATTATCACCTAAACCAAAAATACCACCATTTGCAATATCACTTATTAACGATTTTTGTCTGAATTCTTCTCTTTTATATATATTTGATAAGTGAAGTTCAATAATCGGTTTTTTAAATATATCTAATGCATCTCTAATAGCTACCGATGTATGAGTAAAACCTGCTGCATTAATAATAATTCCATCAAATTTATCCCTTGCTTCTTGAATAATGGTAACAATTTCACCTTCAATATTTGATTGAGTGAAGTCTAATTTAATATTTAATTCTTTTGCTTTAGTTAGGCAGTTTTTTTTTAATTTTTCAAAAGTTATTGATCCATATTGTGATTGTTCTCTTTCACCTAATAGATTAAGGTTTGGTCCATTAATAATAATAATATTATTACTCATTCAACACTTATATAGTATGAAAAAAATAAAAAAAATAAAAATTAAAATAAATGGTAGATTATCGACAATTAATGACAATTTAAGTCTATTAATTTATTTAAAAAAATTAAAAATTCCCTTAAAAAAAGTAGCAATTGAGTTGAATCAAGAAATAATAGATAAAAATAAAATAGGCAAATTCAAATTAAAAAATAATGACAAGATAGAAATTGTTCATTTTATTGGAGGTGGTTAAAATTGAAAAAAGATAAATTAATAGTAGCTAATAAAAAATTCTATTCCAGATTGATAGTTGGAACTGGAAAGTATAAAAGTATGTCGGAATGTGCAGAAGCTATAAAATTATCTGGAGCTGAAATAGTTACTGTAGCGGTTAGAAGAGTTAATATTTCTGATAAAAAAAAACCATTATTAATGGATTATATAGATCCCAAAAAAATCACCTACCTACCCAATACAGCAGGATGTTTTAATTCAGAAGAAGCCCTTAGAACCTTAAGATTGGCTAGAGAAATAGGTGGGTGGAAATTAGTTAAATTAGAAGTTTTAGGGGATAAAAAAAATCTGTTTCCAGACATGATTGAAACTTTAAAATCTACAGAAATATTAACCAAAGAAGGTTTTAAAGTAATGGTTTACTGTAATGATGATCCGTTAATGGCAAAAAGGTTAGAAAATGTAGGTGCATGTGCAATTATGCCTTTAGCAGCTCCAATAGGATCTGGTCTTGGAATACAAAATATAACTAATATAAAAATTATAAGAAATCAGACCAAAGTACCATTAATAATTGACGCTGGTTTAGGGCAAGCCTCAGATGCTGTTATTGCTATGGAGCTAGGTTGTGATGGTGTTTTAGTAAATACAGCCATTGCTAAAGCAAAAAAACCATTACAAATGGCTTTAGCTTTTAAAAATGGAGTTATTGCTGGAAGACAATCTTTTATAGCTGGACGCATACAAAAAACACTATACGGCAACGCATCATCACCTAAAAAAGGAATTATTTAAATTGTTTTTTTATAAAATTTTTTTTTAAAAGGTTTCTTTTTTATAGATTTTTCAAACATTTCAACTTCTTTTTCTTGTTCTTCTAGATTTTTTAATACCTCTATATGCTTAACTGTTTCAATTAATTTTTTAGATTTGTTTTGAAGATTTATTATATACTCTGGTATTATTAAAGTGTTATCAGCAATAATATCAATTTTTATTTTATTTTTTTCTTCAAAATATTTTAGGTCTTCAATAAAATTTTCTTTCATAAAATTAGATATTTTTTCACAAATTCTAAGTTCTACAAAATTAGCTTTATTTAAGACGGCTTTTACCTCAACTAATTTTAATATTTTTAATGCAAAAGACTCATCTGTTAAAGCAACTTTCCATTTAACAGCACTTTCTCTAAGTCTTTGCCTAGACATTTCCAGTAGTCCAAAAGTACTAATTCTTCCTATTTGAATTTTTGCCCTATCAGTTCTGCATTTTTCTTTGAGTTTTCTTTCTACCAATCTTCTATTTCCAAAGCTCAACATATCAATAAAATCAATAATTATTAAGCCAGATAAATCTCTAATTTTTATTTGTCTTGATATTACCTCTGCAGCTTCAAGGTTGGTATCTAAAGCTGTACTTTCAATATTTTTTTGTTTTATAGAGCTTCCAGAGTTAATATCAATTGAGACTAAAGCTTCAGTAGGGTTTATTACTAGATACCCACCAGAATTTAATTTTACCTCTGATTCATAAATTTCATTTAGTTTATTTTCAATGTTTTCTTTAAAAAATAAAGGAATTTTATCTCTGTATTTTTTTATTTTTTTAACATGGGTAGGCATCATCATTTTCATGAAAGCCTGTGCTTTTTTATAACCTTCGCTTCCTTCAATAACTATACTGTTAGTGTTTTCATCATACATGTCTCTTAAAGTTCTTTTTATTATTTCACTCTCTTGGTGTATTAAAGATGGAGCTATAGAATTCATTGCAGTTTCTTTAATTATATTCCAAGTTTTTATTAATGTTTGAAGATCATGATCAATTTCATTTTTAGTTTTATTTGAACCTGCCGTTCTAATTATTAATCCCATTTCTTTGGGAATTATTATTTCATTCAATATGGATCTTATTTTTTTTCTTTCACCAGGATTAAAAATTTTACGGGATATACCTCCACCTTTTGGAGTGTTAGGCATTAAAACAATATATTTACCTGCTATAGATATAAATGTACTTAATGCAGCACCTTTTTGTCCTCTTTCATCTTTCAATACCTGAACTAATATTACTTGATTGGGTTTTATAACTTCTTGTATTTTGTATCTTTTTGATCGAAATCTCTGTGCAGGTTTTTTAACCTCTTGTGTTACGACTTCCACAGCTTGCTCTAATTCAATTTCTGTTTCTAGTTTTTTTTCAACAGGATCGTTAATTTCTAAATTTCCTTCACTGATATTTTTTTCTTCTTGTTCTTCACTTTTTTTTTGAAGTTCTTCTCTTTCTTTTGTTTCTTCTTCTTTTATTTTTTCTAAATCGCTTTGCGGTATTTGGTAATAATCTGACTGAATATCATTGAATGATAGAAAGCCATGTTTTTCTCTTCCAAAGTGAATAAAAGCCGCTTGTAAAGATGGTTCTACACGACTTACTTTCCCTAAATATATATTATTTTTTATTAAAGTATTTTTTAATCCCTCATACTCATAATCTTCAATGTTTTCACCGGATTTAAGTACAACTCTAGTTTCATTAGGATGCGATGCATCAATGTATAAATTTTTTTCCATATATTTTTGATTAATTGTTTCATTATTGTTTTAATAATTTTTTAATTTTGTTTTAAATTTTGTTGCCTTAACTTTAACAAATTCACGTATATAATAAACTAAAATGAGCAAAATTCTTAAAAATATATTTATACTACTTTTAAGTTTTGGCTTATTAGCAGGTATTGGAATACTTTCCATTTTATGGGCATTTTCCAACGATTTGCCGGATTATAAATTTTTAAAGAGTTATAAACCATCTGTTTCTAGTAAGGTTTATTCAGGTAATGGGAAATTGGTAAATGATTTTTCAAGCGAAAAAAGAATCTTTATTCCTTATAATGCAATACCAAAGAAAGTAATTCTTGCCTTTTTATCAGCTGAAGATAAAAATTTTTTTTTACACCCTGGAGTTGATGCAAAAGGTGTTTTGAGGGCTATAATTAATAATGTTTCAAATATTATTGCATCAAGAAGATTAGAGGGAGCATCAACCATAACACAACAAGTAGCTAAAAACTTTTTATTAACAAATGAGGTAAGTTTTAATAGAAAGCTAAAAGAAGCAATATTAGCATTTAGAATTGAAAGAGCTCTTTCAAAAGAAAGAATACTAGAGTTATACTTAAATCAAATTTATTTAGGTGAGGGATCATATGGTGTTGCCTCAGCAAGCCTAGAATATTTTGACAAACCCATTAGTGAACTAAACTATAATGAAGCAGCTTTACTGGCTGCACTACCTAAAGCGCCAAGCAGATATAACCCTTATAAAAATATTGAACTAGCTAAATTTAGAAGAAATTTAGTTTTAAATAATTTATTTGAAAATGGATATTTGGATCAAAAAAAATATATAAAATTTATAGATGAAAAAATTTTTTTAAAAAAAAGACAAAAAATATACCTAGAGGATACTAGATATTATGTTGAAGATATAAGAAAAGATATAATTGATAAATTTGGTTTTGATAAAGTATATAAACAAGGGCTTAACATTAAAACCCCACTTAACTTAAACTTACAAAAAATTGCCACACAATCTTTAAGAGATGGACTGATTGAGTACGACAAAAGAAAAGGATGGAGAGGAGCGTTATCTAATAAAAGTATTTCAAAAGATTGGAACAAAGAATTAAATAAATTTAGATTGGAAAAATCGATTAATTGGGACTTAGCTATAGTTAAAAAAATAGAAAAATTTTCTATAGATATTGAAACAGAAAATAAATTAAAAGGTGTTATAAGATATGATAATATTTCTTGGACTAAAAAAGACTTTAGCCAATTAGTCAAATTGGGGGATATTATTTATGTAGAAAAAATAAAAAACAACAATTATGCTTTAAGACAATTACCAAAAGTTAATGGTGCTATTGTGGTTATGGATCCTTTTACAGGTAGAGTTCTTGCCTTAAGTGGTGGTTTTAGTTTTAAAAAAAGTGAATTTAATAGAGCCACACAAGCCTTGAGACAACCTGGTTCTGCATTTAAACCATTTATTTATGCTTTGGCACTTGAAAATAATTTTACACCATCCACCTTAATTCTTGATGCTCCATTAGTTTTAGAGCAGGGTTCTGATTTAAAAAAGTGGAAACCTGAAAATTACGGAAAAAAATTTTATGGACCTTCTACATTGAGAATGGGATTAGAGAAATCTAGAAATTTAATGACAGTTCGAATAGCTCAAGACCTAGGTTTAAAAAAAATAGTGAATTTTTCAAAGCAATTAGGTATATACGATAATCCAAGTGCACTATTGTCAATTTCATTAGGTTCTGCAGAAACAACGTTACTAAAACTAACATCTGCTTATTGCTCCTTTGTAAATGGCGGAAAATTAATAAAACCTATAATGATAGACAGAATCCAGGATGGTGAGGGAAACACGATATTTAACAATGAAAAAAGAGAATGTTTAAACTGTGAACAAATATCATTTTTAAGTAATAAATATCCAGAAATATCTGATAAATTTCCTCAAATATTTTCACCAGAGACAGCTTATCAAATGACATCAATATTAGAGGGCGCTGTTCAGAGAGGAACTGGTAGAAAATTAAAAGACCTTAACTTAGATATAGCTGGAAAAACAGGCACTACAAACGGCAATACAGATACATGGTTTATTGGATTCACATCTAAAATAGCAATAGGTGTGTATGTTGGATCAGATAACCCAGAATCATTAGGAAAGTATGAAACAGGAGCCAAAACTGCTTTGCCAATATTCAAAAATTTCGTTAAAAATGCGATTAAGAAGAAAGAAGCAAGACCTTTTAAAGTTGCAGACAATATTTTAATGATGGTTATAGATCCTTTGACAGGTCAAAAAGCTCAATTTGCATCTAAAACAACAATTATAGAATCCTATAAAAAAAATAAAATAAATAGAGTGAATAATTTAAATATAAATATTAATAATAGATTAAAAAATAATAATATATTAAAGTTCTATTAATGGATAATGAATATTTAAATCATAGAAATGAAATAGAAAAAATTAATCAAAGAGTTAAGGAGTACCTTTGAAAAAAATAATATATATTTAATTTTAGAAAAAAATAATCAAAAAATATTAGAAGCTAATTTTTGGCAAAATAAATCAAACTCACAAAAAGTTATTAAAGAAAAAAAACTACACGAAGATTTAATTAATTCTTATAATCATTCTGTTAAATCGTTACAAGATTTGTATGAATTAAATGAATTAGCTCTTGAAGAAAATAATCTAGCAGTAATTAATGAAGTTTTAGAAAATATTAAAAAACTAAAAATTTTAACAAAAAAAAATGAAACAAAATGTTTTCTTTCAAATGAAAGTGATAGTTTAGATTGTTATATAGAAATACATGCTGGTGCAGGAGGTACAGAAAGTCAAGATTGGGCTGAAATGCTAAGAAGGATGTATCTAAAGTGGTCGACAATTAAAGATTTTAAATCTCAATTAATAAATGAACATAAAAGTGATGAGGCTGGAATAAAGTCATCTACAATTAAGATTGAGGGAGATTATGCTTATGGTTGGTTAAAATCTGAATCAGGAATTCACAGATTGGTTAGAATTTCACCATTTGATTCAGGTGCAAGAAGACACACTAGTTTTGCAAGTGTTTGGATTTATCCAGTAGTAGATGAAAATATTGATATAGAAATTATAGAAAAAGATTTAAGAATAGACACCTATAGATCAAGTGGAGCAGGAGGGCAGCACGTAAATACAACAGATAGTGCCGTAAGGATAACACATATCCCCTCAAAGATTGTTGTTCAATGTCAGAATGAAAGATCTCAACATAAAAATAAAGAAACTTGCATGAATATGCTTAAAGCAAGACTTTATGATTTTGAAATTAAAAAAAGAGAAAAAGAAATAAAAAGTATAGAGTCAACAAAAGCTGATATAGGATGGGGTCATCAAATAAGATCTTACGTTCTTCATCCATATAGATTGGTTAAAGATAATAGAACAAATTTTGAAAGTTCAAATCCAGATAAAGTCTTAGATGGGGAAATAGATGATTTTTTAGAAAGCTCTTTATATAAAATAAAATGATTAAAAAAATAATTAAATTTTTATTATTCTTAACTATAATTCTAATTATAGTAATTACCTACTTAAGTTTTTTTGGAATTAGTACTAAAAAGCTTAATGATAAAATTAAAAATGAAATTTTAAATATTAATAAAAATATAAATTTAGAATTAAAAAGTGTTAAACTACTGCTAAACCCATTCGATCTTTCTATAAACATTAAAACACTTGGCCCAAATATATTATTTGATAACAATCAAATAAAATTAGAGAATATAATAACCAACATATCTTTAAAATCACTTCTAAATAATCAGTTTTCAATTGATGATTTGAAGATATCAACAAAGGCAATTAAACTTAAAGACCTAATCAGCTTGGTAAGATCTTTTAAAAATTCAACCGAACTATTCATTTTAGACAGAATTATTGAAGATGGTTTTTTGGTTGGTGATATTTACTTAAATTTTGATAATAAAGGAAAAATTAAGGATGATTATGTAGTCAAAGGTTTTATTAAAAAAGGAAAATTAAGTTTTTTTAAAAAACATAATATTGAAAATTTAAACTTACTTTTTAAAATAAAAAAAGGTGAATATTTTTTAGAGGAAATAAATACAAAAATTAATCAAATTAAATTATCATCACCATCAATAAAGATTATAGAAAAAAAAAATTTATTTTTAGTTAGTGGAAAAGTTGTAAATAGTGAAAAAAGTATAAATTTTCAATTATTAAATAATTTTTTAGGCAACAGACTTAGAAATTTAGATATAAAAAATATTAATTTTAGTTCAGACAATGATTTCACTTTTAGTGTTGATAAAAAATTTAAAATTAGTGATTTATATTTAAAATCAAAGATCAATTTAAATAACTTGGATTACAAAAATGAGCTATTAAATTTAAAAAAATATTTTCCAAATTTTAAAGAATTAATAAGATTACAAAATCATGAAATTTTAATAAATTATAAAAAAAATAAATTAAGTATAAATGGCAAGGGTGAATTGATATTTGAAGACAAGAAAGATGAAGTAGATTACAAAGTAACTAAAATAAATGATGAATATATTTTTAATACCAACATAAGTATTATTAAGAATTCTTTATTAGTTAATTTTTTAGATTATAAAAAAAAAGAAAACCTAAAATCTTTGTTAAAATTGAATGGTATTTATAACAATAATAACGGTATTAAATTTAAATCAATCTTATTTCATGAAAAAAATAACAGTTTTATAATTAAAAATTTAAATCTAAGTAAAAAATTAAAAATTCTCAATATTGACATGTTGAAATTGGATTATATCAATAACAACAAAATCCAAAACCAAATTAATTTAAAGAAAAATAAAAAAAATTACAAAATTACAGGAAAAAGTTTTGATGCAACTAAACTAATTGATATGTTACTGAGTGATGAAAATAATGATGAGAATTTTTCTATATTTTATGATCTTACCTCTAGTATTGATATCAAAATTACTAAAACTTACCTAGATAGTCTTACATTTGTAAATAATCTTTTGGGTAATATAAAATTTATTAATAACAAAATAAGTAAGGCAAATCTTAATTCTACATTTCCAAATAATAAAAAATTTTCTTTTTCTATTAACACCAATGATAATAATGAAAAAATCACCACTATTTTTTCAGGACATCCCAAAATATTGCTCGATAAATACAATTTTATAAAAGGTTTTGAAGAAGGTGCTTTAGATTTTTATTCAATCAAAAAAAATAATGTTTCAAACTCATCATTAACAATTTATAATTTTAAAGTACAGGAAGTACCAGTTTTAGCTAAATTATTAACTTTAGCATCACTGCAAGGTATTGCAGACCTATTAACTGGAGAAGGTATAAGATTCACAGAGTTAGAAATGAAATTTTCAAATAAAGAAGGATTGATGAACATAGAAGAAATGTATGCAATAGGTCCAGCTATCTCAATTTTATTAGATGGATACATTCAACACAAAAAGTTAATTAGTTTAAGAGGAACATTGGTACCAGCAACAACTATAAATAAATCAATCGCTTCAATTCCTTTAATTGGCAATATATTGATAGGGAAAAAAACAGGAGAAGGCATTTTTGGTGTTAGTTTTAAAATTAAAGGTGCACCAGGAAATTTGAAAACTA
>Ga0307986_10000973_pt1 | contig 21183 bp, 24 predicted proteins | sample EllFjometageno82_FD_203170 | JGI IMG/M metagenome (GOLD analysis project Ga0307986, IMG submission 203170) | Marine microbial communities from Ellis Fjord, Antarctic Ocean - #82 | ecosystem: Environmental > Aquatic > Marine > Unclassified | place: Southern Ocean | collected 2014-10-09
TTAATCTCAGTCATCATTGGAGATTTATTAAATCTTAGTGCATGGTCATGGTTTTTAACTGTTCCTGGCATTAAAGTTGCACTGAACTCTGGGTGAAACTTTGATGCATAACCTAAAGGGAAGGCAGATATATCTAGTTGACCAGTCGTCATTGGTTTCCACTGTTCTTTAGGTTTATATAAAGATTTTGCAGGGTAAATTCTAATGTCTATATCAACATTAGCTTTTTTGACTTCATCAGCAATTATTTGTACCATTTCATGTCTTGGATCAAAAGATCCATCAGCTCTAGGTGTTCCGGGCCATTGATGACTTGCTTTAAGCGTTATCGCATAAGCAGAACCAACAGTCGATAAAACTAAAACTAATGCCATGAAATATAAAGATATTTTTTTAAACATTATTTTTCCTTTTTTCTATTGTTAATTAAGAGATGCATTAAATTAAAGATATTGATAAGAGTCAAGTCTACTTAATTAATACACATAAATATGAATGGCCCTTTAAATAATTTATTAGTTCTTGATTTAACTAGAGTTTTAGTTGGGCCCTACTGTACTATGATGCTCTCAGATTTGGGTGCGCGTGTAATAAAAGTAGAAGCACCTGAGGTTGGTGACGATTCTAGGAAATTTGGTCCTTTTATTGAAGACTATTCAGCTTACTTTATGTCTCTTAATAGAGGCAAAGAGAGTATTGCCTTAAATTTAAAAAATATTGATGACAAAAAAATATTTGATAAAATTTTAGCTAAAGCAGATATCTTAGTTGAGAATTTTAAACCTGGTACATTGGAGAGGTGGGGATACGGTTGGAAAGATATTTGTAAAAAATATCCAAAACTAATTTATGCATCTGCATCAGGCTTTGGACAAACAGGTCCTTTAAAAGAATTGCCTGCTTATGATATGGTTGTTCAAGGAATGGGTGGCTTAATGAGTGTTACGGGTCAACCTAACTCTGAACCAACAAGAGTTGGTACATCTATAGGAGACATTACAGCAGGATTATTTACTACAGTTGGAATTAACGCTGCTCTTTATGATAGAGAAAAAACTGGCAAAGGGACATTTATTGATGTTTCAATGTTAGACTGTCAAATTGCAATATTAGAAAATGCTATAGCAAGATACCTTGCAAAAAATGAAATACCAAAACCAATGGGATCTCGTCACCCATCCATTGCTCCTTTTGAAGCTTTTAAAACTAAAAATAGTCACATCATTATAGCAGCTGGTAATGAAAAATTATTTGAAAAACTTTGCAATGTTTTAAATATTTCTGAAATTTCCAAAGATCCAAAATTTAATACAAACTTGCTACGATCAGAAAATATGGATGATCTTAAAAAAATCTTAGAAGATAAACTTTTGGTTAAAAATACAAATGAATGGGTAAGTGAAATGGAAAAAGAAAAAATCCCATGTGGTCCTATATTCAATATAAAAGAAGCTGTTGAAAACCCTCAGATTGAAGCTAGGAATATGATTGTTAAAGCACATCATAAAGTTATTGGTGATTTTAAATTAGCAGGCAACCCAATTAAAATGTCTAATTACAAAGATGAAAAGACACGAGGTGATATTCCTGATTTAGATGAACACAGAGAAAAAATCTTAAAGGAATTTAATAATTAACTATTCGGTTCAGTTTCTTCCGAACTATCTTCAACAGTTTCAGCAGTTTCTTCTGATGTAACTTCTGTTTCTTCTGAACTATCTTCAGCAGTTACAGCTGTTTCTTCTGAAGTAACTTCTAACTCTGGGTTAACTTCAACTTCTGGTTCTGCTTTTGCAGTTAATTCTTCTAAATCTTCTGGCGCTACTTGAATTTTTTCTGGAATTTTTCTTGCTCTTTTAGATGGTAAAATAGGAGTTCCACTTTTAGAAATTTCTCCTTTGTACATGCTATCAAAGTCATCACCAATAATTTCATCGTCATCTGTTCCATCATCAACTTGCTCAACATGTTTTCTAAGTTTGTGAATTGCACTTTCTGTTAAATCTGGTACTTTAATAGTTTCTTCAGCAATTTCTCTTAATGCAATAACAGTGTTTTTGTCATTATCTCTATCAAGAGTAGGCTCTAACCCTGAATTTAATTGAACTGCTCTTTCTTTTGCAACCAATACTAATTCGTAAGGACTATCTACTTTATCTATGCAGTCTTCTACAGTTACTCTAGCCATGCGCAGTATCTATACAGTGCTTAAAATAAAATCAAGGTTAATTTTCTAAATAATGAGGATTTAACTTATTCTTTATTGAAAATAACAGCGATATTGCAACTAATATGTAAGAACCTGAAACTAAAGCAATTTGTTCTATTGAAAAGCTATTATCTATAAGAATTCCAAAAAGTGCTGTGCCAAAAGCAGTTGAAAATACCATCAATGCTGTTGTTAATGCTTTAATAGAACCAATATATTTTACACCATAAATCTCAGCCCAAGTTGCTGAACCTAAAACGTTTGCAAATCCGTTTGAAATACCAATTAGCCCAAGGAATACAAAAGATGAAATTGGAGAATTGAAATAGTAAAGAACAAACGTGGAAATAAAAAGGGGAATATTCATATAAATTAATAATTTTCTACTACTAAATTTATCTATTAAAAAGCCAGATAGAAATAAAGTTATTACAGATAAAATTGAATACACCATAAATGATTGAGCAATCACATAAGGCCCCCAACCCTTAGAAGATACTATAAATGATTGGTAAACAAATGTCCCTGTTGCAATCGATGGCATGGCTAACATGCTTAAACAAACAATATAAAACCTATAATCTTTTAATACTTCAGTTCTTGTCCATTGTTTTATATCTTTTGTTTTTATGTCTTTATGATTTGAAGCTTCTCTTGAATCTAATTTAATATTTTTTATCAAAGAAAATGAAGCTATTGGCAGGATCACAACAACTAAAATTGAAATTGTTAACCAAATATTTCTCCAATCAATAATTGTTAATAAAAAAATAACTAATAATGGTAGAGTGAATTCAGCTAAAGAAAGGCCTAGCCAAGTTGTACTTAAGGCTCTACCTCTACTTCTCTCAAAAAATCTTGATATAGTTGTGCTTGCAGCATGAGACATTAACCCCTGCCCTGAAAGTCTCATTAGAAAAATTGAAAAAAATAAAAAAATTACTGATGAAATTTTGGAAAATAAAAAACAAGAGATTGCTAGTAATATAATTACATATGATGCAAATTTTAAAATATTTACATCATCTATTTTTTTACCAATCCAGACCAATATAAAGCTACTTAATAAAGTTGCAGATGCATATATTGAACCAAATTGTCCATGAGTAATAGAAAGAGCATCTCTTATACTGGAGTTAAATAAGCCTAAAAAAAAACTCTGTCCAAAGCTTGAAAAAAATGTAAATATAAATCCAAATAAAATTACTTTAAAATTCAAACTTTTAAACATAGGAAATATAATTTATGAGCAATGTTGCATTTATAGGTTTAGGTGTCATGGGTTATCCGATGGCAGGTTATATATCAAAAGCAGGACATGATGTAACTGTTTATAACCGAACAGGAGCAAAGGCTAATAAATGGGTTGCTGAATTTAAAGGTTCAAAAGCAGATACACCTACAAAAGCTGCTGAAAATGCTGACTTTGTATTCACGTGCGTTGGTAATGATAATGACTTAAGAGAGGTTACTTTTGGAGATAACGGTATTTTTAAGACAATTAAAAAAGGTTCTATCTATATTGATAACACTACTGCCTCTGCAACAATTGCTAGAGAGATTTATGATTACTCTTTAAAAAATGAATTTGGTTTCTTAGATGCACCTGTGTCAGGTGGTCAAGCTGGAGCTGAAAATGGTGCTCTAACAGTAATGATTGGTGGTGATCAAGAAAACTTTGATAAAGCAAAAGACATTATTGATTGCTATAGCAAAAAAATGAAATTGTTAGGTGGTGCAGGTAATGGTCAATTAGCAAAGATGGTTAATCAAATTTGTATCGCAGGCTTAGTTCAAGGTCTATCTGAAGCTATCAATTTTGGAGTAAAATCTGGGCTAAACATGGAAGATGTTATTGAAGTAATATCTAAAGGTGCCGCGCAATCATGGCAAATGGAAAATAGATATAAAACAATGCTTGAAGATAAATTTGAACATGGATTTGCTGTTAATTGGATGAGAAAAGATTTAAAAATTGCAATGGATGAAGCAAAAAATAATGGCTCTCTATTACCTGTAACTGAAATTGTAGATAAATATTACAGCGAAGTTCAGGAAATGGGTGGAAATCGTTGGGATACTTCTAGTCTTATCAGAAGATTAAGTAAATAAATTCAAATGCAACCATCATTCTATGAGGACTTAAGTGGGATCAAAACTAAAATCTGGTCTATGCTAGATAACGCTATTAAAGATAGAAATTCTCAATTTAGAATTCCTGTGTTTATCTGTGGTACTCAAGATGATTTTGATGGAAGGATTGTAGTTCTTAGAAAGTCAGACAAATCAAATAATCTTGTTCAATACCACAGTGATATTAGATCAGGTAAAATTGCTAAATTAAAAAATAATAAAAATGCTTCAATGTTATTTTATGACAAGGATGAAAAAATCCAAGTAAGATTAAAGGTAGAATGCACTGTTAATCATGACAATGAAATAACAAAAGAATCCTGGTTAAAAACAGGTCATATGAGTAGGAAGTGTTATCTAGTTGATAATGGACCTGGAACGGAGTCCCCTTCCCCAACTTCTGGATTAAAACCTGAGTTAGATAATTTTGAATTTACTATGGAACAAAGTGAAGAGGGTTATAAAAATTTTACCGTCATTCAATGTAAAATTAAAAGTATGGAATGGCTTTACTTAGCAGCCAAAGGTCATCGAAGAGCTAAATTTGACTTAGAAAATGATAATGAAAATTGGTTAGTCCCTTAAAAAATTAGTTTAGAATACTTCTTCCAATTTTTTTGATAGTGGATAGCATTTTTAGTAATTGATTTCACCTCAACCTCTGTAATTTGTCTTGCAATTTTTCCAGGAGATCCAATAACTAATGAATTATCTGGTATTTCTTTATCCTCAGTGACCAGTGCATTAGCACCAATGATACAATTTTTACCAATCTTTGCTCCATTTAAAATTACAGCACCAATTCCAATTAAAGAGTTATCTCCAATAGTACAACCATGTAGCATTACTAGGTGGCCTATAGTTACATCTTTACCAATTTTTAATGGATAGCCAGGATCTGTATGTAAAACACTACCGTCTTGAATATTTGACCCTTCACCAACATAAATATTTTCAATGTCACCTCTTAATGTGACGTTAAACCAAATACTGGTGTTTTTTTCTAGGGTAACATCTCCAATAATGGACGCGTTAGATGCAGACCAATTTTCACCTAAATTTTTTACTTTTTTATCTTCCAAATCATAAAACATAACTTATATATTATTATAACATGCCGTTAAAAACTCCAATATGTGATTTTGGACAAGCAGCTAAAAGCTTTGAATTAAAATCAACTAGCAATGAAATCATCAAATTAAATGATATTAAGGGAGAAAATGGAACGTTGATTATGTTTATTTGTAACCATTGTCCTTACGTTATAGCGGTTATTAAAGGTATTATTGAAGATTGTAAAAATTTAGAGGAACATAGAATTAAAGCAGTAGCCATATGTTCCAATGACTCAATTAATTATCCAGAAGACTCTTTTGACAAAATGATAAAATTTCATAATGATCATAATTTTAACTTCCCCTACCTCCAAGATGAAACACAGATGGTGGCAAAGGAATATGGTGCCGTGTGTACCCCTGATTTTTTTGGTTATAATAAAGATTTAGAACTGCAATATAGAGGGAGAATTAGAGAATTAAAAAATTTAAAACCTGTAAAATTAGGTGAAAGTGATTTATTTAGAGCTATGAAACAAATATCTCAAACTAGTAAAGGTCCTAAAGAACAGTCTCCAAGTATGGGGTGTGGAATAAAATGGTTTGATAATTAATGTATTTAATTGTTACAAAAACTTTTCCTCCTGAAATTGGTGGTATGCAGAATTTAATGTGGGGGTTAGCCAATGAACTCTCAAAAAACTTCATGATAAAAGTTTTTGCTGACTATTATGAAGATCACAAAACTTTTGATGAACAAGTCTCTTTTTCAATTGAAAGAGTCGGTGGAATAAAACTTCTTAGAAAATATAGAAAAGCTCAATTAATTAATGAATTTATAAAAAAAAATAAGATTGAAGGAATTATTGCAGATCATTGGAAAAGTTTAGAGCTTCTTAAAACTACCAGAAAAAAAATATGTTTAATTCATGGTAAAGAAATAAATCATGAAAAAGGAACTACGTTAAATAAAAGAGTTTTAGAAGTTTTGAATAATGTTGAGACTATAGTTGCTAATTCAGAATACACAAAAAGTTTAGCTATTTCATTAGGTGTTCATCAAAAAAAAATTATCGTCATCAATCCTGGTGTAGATCAAGTTCAAGAATTAGATAATAAGACTTTAGGTAAAGTAGAAAATTTATTAAAACATAAATCTCCAAGATTAATTACTGTTTCAAGATTTGATAAAAGAAAAAATCATGAAAAGATTATAATGGCTTTAAGAAATTTAAAACAGATTTACCCTGATATTGTCTATATGTGTATTGGTTATGGAGAAGAAGAGGAAAACATTAGAAAACTTGTTACTGAACTAAATTTACAAGAGCAGGTAATGTTTTTTAAAAATATCACAAATGATTTAAAAAATTCACTTATAGCTAAATCAAATATTTTTGTAATGCCCTCAATAATATATAAAAGATCAGTTGAAGGTTTTGGTATATCCTATGTTGAGGCTGCACAATATGGGGTGCCTTCACTTGGTGGTAAGGATGGCGGTGCCTCTGATGCTATAATACATCAAAAAACTGGTTTGATTTGCGATGGCAGTGAGTTAGATGAGGTTTATTTTTCAATTAACTCGATGTTAGAAAATAATAAATACTTAGAATATGGTAAAGCTGCTAAAGAAAATTCTGTTAAATTCATATGGAGTAACGTTGTTGAGGAATATAAAAAAATTCTAAATTAAGTTTGTCTACTCTTTAGAGTTTTATATATTTGCCAGCTAACAATAAATACTGTCACTGCTATTATTGAAGTTGTGAGAGGTCTACTCCATAAAAAATCCCATGATCCATTACTGATTAGTAATGATCTTCGTAAATTTTCTTCCATTAAACCACCAAGTACAAATGCCAAAATTAAAGGAGGCATTGGAAAGTCATATAAGCGCATAAATGTTGCTACAACAGCTATTCCAATCATCAAATAAATATCAAAATTATTAAATGACATTACATAAATACCAGTAATCGAAAAAAATAATATTAAAGGTATTAAATAATTTTTAGGGACGGCAAGTATTCTGGCTATGTAGGGAATTAAAGGTAAATTTAATATAAGTAATATAATCATTCCAATATACATAGACATTATAACTGACCAAAATATTTCTGGATTAGTTATATAAAGTCTTGGTCCAGGCTGAATACCGAAACCTAAAAGTGCTCCCAGCATAACAGCTGTTGTTCCACTTCCTGGAATTCCTAAAGTTAGTAAAGGAACAAAAGCTCCAGAACATGCTGCATTATTTGCTGTTTCTGGTGCTGTTAAACCATGAACACTACCTTTTCCAAACTTTGCTTTTTCTTCATCGCTAACAAAATTTCTTTCCATTCCATATGCTAGAAATGAAGCAATCGTAGCTCCTGCACCTGGTAAAACTCCAATCAAAAAACCTATAACTGAGTTTCGAGGAATGGCTTTTAACATTTGAGCTCTTTCTTCTTTATTAATTTTGATTGAACCAAGTTCTGTCAAAGAAACTTGTTTGGCTACTGCAGAAGGGTCATTTCTTTTTAAAATAATTGTTAATGCTTCACTCATAGCAAAAGTTGCCATCACAACTAAGACAAAGCTTATTCCATCTGTTAAATTCATATTGTTAAAAGTAAATCTTGTAATGTCAGATAGAGAGTCTTGACCAACCGATGCTAACATTAAACCAAGAACCACCATCATCATTGCTTTTATAAACTGACCTTTTGAAGAAAAAGCTGCAATTGCTGTTAGGCCCAATACCATTAAAGCAAAATAATCTGGCGACCTAAAAGATAAACTTACTTTTGATAAACTTGGCGCAAGGAATAATAGATATATTGTAGCAAGTGTTCCTCCAGCAAAAGAGCTCCATGCTGCTATAGCTAAAGCTTTTCCTGCCTTACCTTGTTGTGCCATAGGATAACCATCAAAGGACGTAGCTACAGTTCCCGGAACTCCAGGAGCATTTAATAAAATTGATGACGTTGATCCACCAAATACAGCACCATAATAAACACCAGCCATTAAAATTAATCCTGTTGCAGGATCAAAACCATAAGTAATTGGTATCATTAATGCTATTGCTGTCATTGGTCCAAGGCCAGGCAACATTCCTATGATTGTTCCAAAAAAACAACCAATCATAACCATAAATATATTTTGAAAGGTAAGAGCTGTTTTTAATCCAATTAAAATTCCTTCAATCATCCCATTACTCCAATCAATTTTAAAAATGGATCTCTTAAATAAATTTCAAGCACTCCATGTAAGAGATACATAAATAGTGCCACAAATGGAAAAGATAATAAAAATATCCATAACCATCTTCTCTCACCTAAGGCATAATAAGAAGATGCTAAAAATATTGATGTAGTTAAGAAATACCCAACTCTTAATATAGTAAATCCATAAATAACTGCAATGAGAACAAGTATAGCTGTTTTTTTGTATTCTAAACTCTTGTGATCAACTTTAATGCTATTTTTTTCTGGTAAAATAATTTTTAATCCAGCAAAAAACATGCCCGCATAACCCAAATAAATTGGAAATGTTTTAGCATTAAAAGGTGAATTTTCATCAAATGAAAAAACTTGAATATTGTAAGCTGTATATAAATATAATGCCGAAAAAATAAAAAAGAGCAGTGATATAACTTTAGTTGTATTTATATTCACTGCTCTAATTTTTTAATAATCCTAAAGGACTATATAACTCCTAATTTCTTCATAAGAGCTGTCATTTCTACAGTTTGTTTTTCTAAAAATTTAACAAACTTCTTGTCTGAGTTATAAATATTAACCCAAGCATTTCTTTTTCTAACAGCTTCCCATTCAGGAGTTTTCATAACTTTGCCTAACATTTTAGATAAGGCTTTTTTATCTTTATTGCTCATATTTGGAGGTCCAAAAAATCCTCTCCAGTTTACGAACTGAACATCATACCCTTGTTCTTTTAAAGTTGGTGCATCAGGTGCATCAGCTACTCTTGATGGTGCGGTGATACCAATAATTCTTACTTGATCTCTTGCTCCCATAAGTTCGCCTAAACCTGTAGAGATAATTTGTGTCTCACCAGATAAAAGTCCAGCTAAAGCTTTTCCACCAGCATCATAAGGGATGTAAGCTACATCATTTGGATTTGCTCCTGCAGCTTGAAATGCTAAGGCACCAATTAAATGGTCCATACTTCCTCTTACTGATCCACCAGCCATTTTGATAGAATTTGGATCTTTTTTATATGCATCAACTACATCTTTAAAGTTCATATAAGGTGAGTTTTTTGCTACAGCTATTGCACCGTAGTCACCAATAACTCCAGCGATTGGTGTTACATCTTTATAAGATAAAACTCCAGATCCTGAAACATAACCCTTATGTCTAGTGATAGACCTTAAAACTAATGGTGTTGATTGAACCAAGACTGTGTTTTTAGGCTGAGTATTAATCATAAATGCTAATGCTTTTCCACCACCACCACCTGACATATTTTCAAATGATGCACTTTTTAACATTCCTGATTTAGTTAAAGCTTCTCCAGTACCTCTAGCAGTTCCATCCCATCCACCACCAGCACCACCGCCAATTACGAAATGAATTTTATCCATCGCAATTGAACTAGTTGCTGTTGATGAAAGTAATAAGGCTGCTGAAAATAATATTGAAACTATTTTTTTAATATTTTTCATTAATTTCCTTTATTAAGTTGTTTTATACTTACCGTAGTAAATACAGTATGGTAATGAAGAGCAATACAAAATTTATAAGTAAAATCAATATTTTTTGACATATATGAAAAATAAATCAATTTCTCTAAACCTTAAAAACATAGAGCTTTTATTTTCTAAAAGTTTTTTATTAGTTATTTTGATTTCTATTCCAAGTGCAATTATAGCTGACTATTTTAAAGTACCTTTGGCTTGGATGCTAGGACCTATGATTACAGTTTCAATAGCAGCACTGAGTGGAATTAAAGTAAAAATGCCAAAACTTGCATTAAGTTCAATTTTAATAATTCTGGGCCTACATATTGGAAATTATATAGATCAAAATTTAATTAACCAAATGAGAGATTGGGTTTGGACTTCGGTAATAATGTTTATTTACATTCTATTAAGTATTTTTATTGTATCAAAATATTTAAAAAAATTTTCTAATTATAGTACTAAAACATCTATTTTTTCAGCAGCTCCTGGTGCTTTAGGACCTTTGATGATTTTGGCCGAAAATGAAAAAACTGATTTATCACAAGTCGCTACATCTCATTTAATTAGGCTAATTATAATAATAACTGTTTTTCCATTTTTTGTTGTTAATTATTCAGCAAATGAGGCTTTAGTGGTTGATAAATTTAATTTCTTAGATCAAAACCATTTCAATCTTTTAATTCTTATAATTAGTTCGATTTTATTAATATTTTTTTTTGATAAAGTTGGTATCCCTGCAGCTTTATTATCTGGGACTCTAGTAGCTAGTGGAATTCTACAAATAACTGAAGTCGCTGCTTATAAACTCCCCGAACAGAGTATAGATTTCTGTTTATTAATATTAGGAGCCTCTGTTGGATGCCGGTTTGCAGATAAAACTTTAAAGGAGGTTGCAAAAAATACTTTTCATAGTTTCATAGCAACTACAATATTAGTAACACTTGGATTATTAGCTGCAATTGCCGCTACATATTTTGTTGATACTAATTTCTTAACTTTATTATTATCTTTTTCTCCTGGAGGCATTTATGAAGTTGCAGTTATTGCTATAGCTTTTGATTTAGATCCAAATTTTGTAGCATTTCACCACATTATAAGGTTATTAATGATTTTATTTACTGTGCCAATAATCTTAAAATTAATAAAAAAAATTAATCTAAAATACTAGATATTCTTTCAAAAACTTTTTCAGCACTCAGCTTTTTTAAATCATCAACTTGTATTGCTTTAAAATTTTCTCTTTCGATGCTAACTTTAAACGCTGTCGTGTGTTTACCAAATAGAGCAAGTCCTTTAGATCCTAGATGAGCAGACATATGGGCAGGGCCAGTATCATTTGCTAACACAAATGAACTTTCTTTAATCAATGTTGATAATTGTGAAATGTTAAGAGCTTTATTTTTATCTAAAATTGAGATGGCATTGATATTTTTTGCATCAGCAACTTCAGTAGGTCCGGGTGCAACTATAATTTTATATTTATCCTTGAATTTATTTCTAATTAACTCAATTAGTTCATTATAGTAAGGCCATTTTTTAACATCTAGATGTGCTGAACAGAAAGGGAATAATAAAATATACTCTCTCAATTCATTATCATTTTTTATATTGTCAATATTTGCACAAGACCAAATAAAGTTTGGTGTCATGGTATTGTGAATATCAAGACCAGACATCTTTAATTGATGTTTGAATCTATTAAGTACTGAATTTTTATCAAATTCTTCTTTTGATATATCTTTTGGCAAGGTTGTTTCGGAACTTGACCATAAACTACAATTTGATTTAGGAAATAAAATATTTTTATAAAATTTTGTTCTTGATGAATTTTGAAGATCATAAACTTTTTGAATATTGAGTTTCTTCAAAGTTCTCATTAATAAGTATAGATAAATTAAATTAAATCTTGATAATCTTTTGTCTAAAATAACATTATGAATAAAAGGATTTTTTTTAAATAACTCAAAATAAGGCTTTGTAGTTAATAAATGTACCCGATCTACTCTGTGATTTTCAAAAATATCTTGAATTGCCCCACTTGCTTGGGCTATATCTCCAAGTGAACCATGTTTAATAATTAAAATGTTAGACATATTTTTAACAACTTAACATACTATAAAGTTTTATGAATAAAATTCTAGTTGAAGTATCAGTGGGTGAACTTTTAGATAAGATTTCTATTTTAGAAATTAAAAAAGAAAAAATTAAAGATAAAGACAAGCTTAAATTCATAGGAGATGAACATTTTATTTTAAAAGAGCAACTAGAAAAAAATGTTAAGTCTGATGGAAAGCTTGATGGTCTATTTCAATCACTAAAGGAGATTAATGCAAAGCTTTGGGTTATAGAAGACGAAAAAAGACAATGTGAAAAAGACAAAAAATTTTCAGAAAAATTTATCAAACTTTCTAGGGATGTTCATTTCTTAAATGATGATCGAGCTAAAATTAAATTGAAAATTAATATTCATACAGGTTCCAAAATAAAAGAAATTAAAGAATATACTGCTTATTAAAAATTTTAGGGAACCAATCCTCTCTCATAAAATCTCCTGACTTTAAATTTATTCTTTCAAATGGTGGCGATGTTGCTCCACCTCTATCAATATAGCGAACATCATCTCCTATAAATCTCATTGAAAATGCCCTCCTAGATTCGGAGGTCGAGTTACCACTTGAACTATGCACAATTTTAAAATTAAATAAAACAGCGTCGCCTAAATTCAATTCTGGAATTAAAATACTTTTTTGAAAATCCTCTATTTTAGGTAAATCCATAAAAGAGGTTTCATCTTTATACCAAGGCTCATTATTAAACCATTTTGTAGGTCGAACTAACTTTGGCCATTTATGTGACTTTAAAATTAACTTAAGATTATTTTCTTTATCAACATTATCTAATGGAATCCAAAAACTACCTGTATCATTTCCATCTACACAGTAATAAGGCATATCTTGATGCCATGGAGTTTTTTTATTTGTTTCTGCTTCTTTAATAAAAATATGATCATGAAAAATCTTAATTAATTTTGATGATGTTGCCTCTGCAACTATCTGTGCGCCTGGTGAATTAAAGATACAATCCCTAAATTCATCAATTCTCTTCCAATTACAATAATCTTCAAAAAATCTACCTTTATTTTTATCTTCTACATTTTCTCTTCCGTGTTTGCTAGGTTTGTCTAAAACCTTTTGAAATCCTATCCTTAATGGTTCAATCCATTCTTTAAAAACATCTTTAATGATTATTACACCAAGGTTTTGGTAGTCATCGATTTGTTTTTTTGAAAGATAATTTCTTATCATTATTGAAAACTATATTTCTTTTCTAAATACTTTATTAAATTGTGAATTAAAAAAGTCATAAACAAATAAATACTACCTGCCAAAAGAAATACCTCCAATGGTTTATATGTTGTTGAAACAATATGTTTAGCAACACCTGTTAAGTCCATTATTGTTACTGTACTTGCTAGTGATGTCCCCTTCATCATTAATATAATTTCATTACCGTATGCTGGTAAAGATTGTCTAATAGCTACTGGTATCTGAATTTTATAAAAAATAATTTTATTTGATATGCCTAAACTCTTACCAGCCTCAATAATACCTGGTTTAATAGTTTCAAAAGCAGATCTTAAAATTTCTGATGTATAGGCACCAGTATTTAAGGCAAAAGCAATAATTGCACACCAATAGGGTTCTTTAAAAATAACCCATAGAAAAGTTGCTCTAAAGTATTCTATTTGTCCTAAACCAAAATAAATTATAAATATCTGAACTAACAATGGCGTTCCTCTAAATACATAGGAATACGCATAAGCAAATTTGTTTATAAATGGGTTTTTATTTAATCTTAAAATTGCAAATATAAGACCAATAATTAAACCAAAGAATAATGATAAAGTTAGAAGTTTTAAGGTTACTACGGTAGCACTTAACAACTTTGGTAAGCTTACAGCCATTAAACTTATGTCCATCAAAAACCCCTACTATACTTAACTTCAAGTCTATTGATTAATTTCATACTTAAATAAGTGAGCATCAAATATAAGACTGCAGCAAAAGAATAAAAGAACAAAGGATCTCTTGTTGATCCTGCTGCAATATATGATTGTCTCATTATTTCAACTAAGCCGGTCACAGATATTAATGATGTGTCTTTTAATGTTATTTGCCATACATTGCTTAGATTGGGAATCGCTAGTCTTAACATTTGTGGCATAATCACTTTTAAAAAATAAATATGTTTTTTAAGCCCTAATACTTTACACGCTTCGAACTGACCCTTGTCTACAGATTGGATAGCTCCTCTAAAAACTTCTGTGGAATAAGCTCCTGAAATTATACCGATAGCTAAAGAACCTGTAATAAATGCATTAATTTCTATGTATTCAAAATAGCCAAATATTGAAGCGACATACATAATGGCTCCACTTCCCCCAAAAAAGAAAAGATAAATTACAAGAAGTTCTGGAACACCTCTAATAACCGTAGTGTAAGAATTTGCTATAAAATTTAAAAACTTATTATTTGATAATTTTAATGGTGTGAAAATTACTGAAAATAAAAAACCAATTAATAATGCTGTAATTGAAACAGCAATAGTCATTAAAGTTGCATAAAACAACTCATCACCCCACCCTGTTTTTCCAAAAGATAAAAGATCCATATCGAAAGGGCGACTAAATAAATAGTCGCCTTTTCAAAATATTAATTACATAGAAGCGTCAAAGCCAAAATGCTTGATCGCTAATTTGCTAATGATACCATTTTTTCTAGCAGTTTTGATTGCCTTATTGAAATCTTTAAGAAGTTGAGCATCTCTTATTCCAATTGTATCCTCTCCACCTTGTCTCATTCCAACACCAACACCATTACCGAAAGCACCACCTGAAAAAGTTGGCCCAACTAGTACAACAGGTTTACCAGATTTTTCCGCATAATCAGTAAATGCAACAGCTGCTGCTAAAGCAACATCACATCTGCCAGCTACTAAATCTAAGTTAACCTCGTCCTGAGTTTTATAAGTTCTAACATTTACTTTACCTACATCACCTGACTCTAAAAAGTTTTGGTGAATAGTTCCAGTTTGTGTACAAACAGTTTTTCCAGCTAAAGCTGCTTTGATAGTTTTTAAAGCTTTTTTTGCATCACCGTTAGGTTTTGAAAGACTTATACCTACTGGAGTACTCATTCCCTCCAAACTTGAACCTTTCATAACAGCAAGTGCAGCTACTTCATCCGCATAACCTTGAGAAAAGGTAATTGTTTTTTGTCTTTCTGCAGTAATTGACATTCCTGCCATAATCGCATCAAACTTTCTCATTAGCAAAGCTGGAATCATTCCATCCCAATCTTGTTCAACGATCGTACACTCATGACCCATGATAGCACAAAGTTCATTTGCTAACTCAACTTCAAAACCAATAAGTGCACCTGATGCATCTTTAGAGTTCCATGGTGGGTAAGCACCCTCTGTTCCAATCTTTATTTTATCAGCGTAAACATTCCCAATAAATAATAAAGAAGCAAAAACAGTTAAGATTGTTTTTTTAAATATATTCATTTTTCCTCCATAAATTTAGGGGAGAAATCCCCCTTTAGGGATATTTATTTCACAAATTGAATAATTAAAAAAGAAAATTTTAGTGGTTAATTGATGATGAAAAGTTCCAAGAACAGTCAAAACTAGGAATATAAACCCTATCTAAAGTTGTATTACCAAAGTTTTTATTAAAAATATCTAGCCATTTTTCAACTTGTTCTGGTTTTTTATCTTGGCTACCAACTTGAGCTGTAATTACACCACTAGGTTTTAAAATTCTTATTAATGAATCCATATTTTTAGCAGCAAGATCAATACAGAATTGATCATCATTAAGATCAACAAAAATTTTATCATACTTATCGTCTACAACACTTTTAATACTTTCAAAAGCATCTCCCCAAATACATTTAATTGAATTTTTTTCAGTAGATTTATTTCCAATACTTCCTAAGTGCTTGTTGCAAACATCAACAACTTCAGGGTCCAATTCGTACCAATCAATAAAGTCAAAACCTTTAGCCATACATTCTCTTGCAACTCCACCATCACCTCCACCTATAATTGCTGCTGTACCCATGTCTTTATTTAATTTTAAAGCTGCATTCACAAATGTTGAACTGTACAAAATCTCATCATTTGTGGCCACCTGTATTTCATTATCAATAAATAAAGATTTACCAAATTGTTCTAAGTCTAAAATTTCTATGTGTTGACCCACTTTAGATTTAAAATCTTCTAAGACTTCATTTACTACATAAGATTTTTGTAAACCAGCAGAGCTATAAATGTCATGATACAAAGATGTAGTATCTCTATTAAATTCTTTTTTAACAATTCGCTTAAAATTAAATTCTTTTTTAACAATATCTAACGCTACAGAGGGACTTACTTTGCCACATGTAAAAAAATCAAAACTTATAATTCCTTTTTCTGGAAACGTATGAAAGCTAATATGGCTTTCTGCTAAAAGAGCAAGTATTGTAAAACCCTGTGGTTTGAATTTATATTTAGATATTTCAAGTATTGTAACTCCTGCTGCTTTTGCAATTTTATAAATAATACTTTCGTAGACTGAGGGATCATACTCTTGGGTAGTACCGATGATGTCTAAAGTTATATGCTCGCCTACTTTAGTCATAAAAATTATCCCTCTTATAATTTTTTTATTAATAAAACTTGGTGATTTTATATAGGTGAAATTACAATTTTAAACAATTAATCATTTATGAGCATTTTACAACATTCATACAAGGGTTTACGGTTTTTTGCATTAAAACTTATCAATTATAAAATCTGAAAAGACTTTTGTACCTATTTTTAAATTTTGTTTCCAATCCTTACTAGAGTTTTCATCAGCGTTATCAGAAATATATTTAAAACATTTAAAATCTATATTTTGAAGTTTACACACTTTGGCAATTGCATAAGCCTCCATATCTACTACATCAACTTTCATATCTATATTTTTATTTACAAAATTATCTCCGGTACCACAGGAATATCCATTCTCTGAAGTTATTATTTCCTTAATTTTATCAAAAGGTGTTTCACCAAGCTCGAAGTCTAGAACTCTAACATCCATATCTCTTTGATAAAACCTTGTGCATTCTATCATTCCTTTTAATCTTTTATTAATAGCTCCTACAGTCCCGTAATTGATGATAATTTTTGGTTTATATATGTTGATTAAACGGAGAGTATTGTATGCAGCATTAATTTTACCTACCCCTACGTGGTGAAAATACTCTAAACCGATAGTTTCATCCTGAATTGCTGCAAGGAATAATTTGTTCATAGATTTTTTTTTCTAAAGATATAAATATATTATTTATATGAATTTAAAAGATTATATTAGATCGATTCCTGATTATCCAAAAAAAGGAATTTTATTCAGAGATATTACAACATTAATTAAAAATGAAAAAGCCTTTGCAGAGTCTATAGATCTAATTATTGAAAGATCAAAAAAATATAAAATTGATAAGATTGCTGCAATAGAATCTAGAGGTTTTGTTTTTGCCTCAGCTGTTTCATACCTTTTAAAAAAACCTTTTATAATGCTTAGGAAAAAAAATAAGCTTCCCGCTGAAACACATTCAGTTGATTTTAAATTAGAATATGGAACAGCGACAATAGAGGTTCATAAAGATTCTATTGATGATAACGATTCAGTTCTGGTGATAGATGATCTTATCGCAACAGGAGGTACGGCAGAAGCTGCTGCTAAGCTTATTGAAATATCAGGTGGACATGTTGTAGCTTTTATTTTTGCAATTAATCTTTTTGATTTAGGTGGAAACAATAACCTCCTTAAAAAAGGTTATAATGTTGAAAATTTAATGGATTTTCCTGGACACTAATCTCTTATATCTGGTCTATACCAAGAGGTTTTTTTTTTAGCACCATTAAAAAAACCAGATGCTCTATTAAAGTAAACTTTTTTTTTGAATTTATTTTTAAGAGCTGAGTAAAAAAAATACTTAATTAAACTAGATAGAAATTGAGGGAAGCCTCTTAAAAATGCACTTAGATATCCATAATGTTTTTTTTGATAGTAAAATTTTGACCATATCCAATGCCAGTTTCTTGAAAATTCTACTTCATTATTATACTTTGCATCTACAGCCTTGCCCCCTAAGTGTTTAATTTTTGATGTAGGTACAATATAAATATTTTCATTGGCTTCTATTACTCTTTTACATAAATCATCATTTTCTAAATACATAAAAAAATGTTCATCAAAATATTCTTTTAAAAAAAGTTCATCTAATTTTTTTTTATCTAATAGCATTGCAAAACCATCAACACTTTTGACTTTTTGTGGTTCTTGAAAATTTTCAATTATCTTTTTTGAGTTTAATATTTTATAATTTGGATAATTTAAGTCTGATGAAATTGGTGCCAGGATTGCATAACTTGAAATATTTTTTGAAGCTAAAATAAGCTCATCTATAGTAGAATTTTCCAAAATTACATCTGGATTTAAGATTAAAGTAAAATCATTTTTAACTCTTTTAATACCAAGGTTATTTCCAGAGCCCATACCTAAGTTTTTCAAAGAAATGACACACGACACATTTGGATATTTCTTTTCTAAACTTTCTTTAAATCTAATATTATTTGAATTTTCAACAACTATGATTTCAATATCATTTCCTATAGAATTAATACAATCGTGCACAACACTTTCACTTTTGTAAGTTACAATAACAATTGATAAATTTTGCCTAGATAATGACATTTTGTTTTAATAATGCTCTTAGAATTATGATCTATACTAATAGTTTTTACTAATATAAAAATAAAATAATGAAAAAAATTATTGTTACAGGGGGGCTTGGTTTTATTGGAAGCAATTTAATTGAACTTCTCCTTGAGAAAAATTATTACGTCATAAATATAGATAAAATTACATATTCTTCAAATTTCTATAATACGAGAGATTTTAATGGGAATAAAAACTACCAATTCATCAAGTCAGATATTAACAATAAAAGACTTTTTAATATTTTTTTAAAACACAAACCATCCTGTATTTTTAATCTTGCAGCAGAAACACATGTGGACAGATCAATTGACAACCCAGGTCACTTTATTAGTAGTAATATTAATGGTGTTTATAACATACTAGAATGTTTTAAAAAATATTATGTTAGATATAAAAAAACTAAACTAATACACATTTCTACAGATGAGGTTTATGGTGATGTTTTAAAGGGAAGATCTAATGAGCATTATCCATATAAACCTAGCTCTCCTTATGCTGCTAGTAAAGCTTCATCAGATCATTTGGTTTATTCTTATGTGAGAACTTATGGTCTTCCAGCAATAATTACTAATTGCTCAAATAACTATGGACCCAAACAACATCCAGAAAAACTTATACCCAAACTAATTTACAATATACTTAACAATAAGACTTTGCCAATTTATGGAACAGGCCAAAATTCAAGAGAATGGATTTATGTGAGGGATCATTGTGAGGCACTACTACAGGTTTATAAAAAAGGAAAAATTGGAGAATTTTACAATATTGGTTCAAATAAAAATTTGACTAATATTCAAATATGTCAAACACTAATAAAAATTTCTCAACAATTAATAAATGTTAAATCTAAAGTTAAAATCAAATTTATAAAAGATAGACCTGGACATGATGTTAGGTATGCTCTTAATAGTAATAAAATTAAAAAAAACCTTAAATGGAAACCAAAAACTAATTTTGCTAGTGGAATTAAAAAGACATTTCAATGGTATTTAGATAATAATAATTATTACAAATCTCTTTCAAAAAAAGATATTATTAAAAGATTAGGAAATAAATGATAAAAAAAGGAATAATACTTGCTGGTGGAACGGGTAGCAGAATGAGCCCCCTAACTAAAGCAGTTAATAAACAATTATTACCTATATACGATAAGCCACTAATTTTTTACCCACTTTCAATATTAATGCTCGCAAAAATTAAAGATATTTTAATTATTGTTAATAAGGGGCAGTTAGAGCAATACAAAAAAATACTTCCCAATGGTAACAATCTAGGAATAAACATTACATATGAAGAGCAAGAGAGTCCGAAAGGACTGCCAGATGCATTTATATTGGGGCAAAAATTTATTGGCAAAGACAATGTAGCTCTCATACTTGGGGATAATTTTTTTTACGGTCAAAGCCTATCAAAAATGTTAATTAACAGCTCACAACTTAAAAATGGGGCTAAAATAATACTGTACAAAGTTTTAAAGCCTGAACTATTTGGGGTTGCAAAGATAAATAATAATAAAAAGATTATTAAGATAAAAGAAAAGCCTAAAAAATTTGTGTCTGATTTAGCAATAACTGGATTATATTTTTTTGATAATAATGTTATAGAATATGCAAAAAAACTTACGCCCTCAAAAAGAGGCGAATTAGAAATAACAGACATTTTAAATAAATATAAATCCAAAAATAAATTGAGTGCTGAGGTCATGGGCAGAGGAGGAGCGTGGCTAGATACTGGTTCTATTGAGGATTACTACAAAACAGTGGCATTTGTACAGGCAGTTGAGGATAGGCAGGGTTTAAAAATAGCCTGTTTGGAAGAAATTGCACTTTTAAATAAATGGATTAAAAAGAAAGAGATTTTAAATTCAATTAAATTTTATGGAAACTGCGAATATTCTAAATATTTAAAAAAACTAATCTAAAATAAAACAGTACATTTTGAATAAAAAAAAATTTAAATCTTCGCATATATAAATTTTTATTTATGGTAGCGGGAAGTGGAATCGAACCACTGACCTCAGGCTTATGAGTCCTGCGCTCTAACCGACTGAGCTACCCCGCCACTTAATTATCGTTGTTTTATAATAGTTTTTATTTTTAGTCCAATCAAGTATTTGCCTGTTTTCCTTACTGACTGTGCCTATAGTGTGCCGAGAATACGTCTTACGAGGTTCCTGCGGACTCTGATTTTTTTAATACGTTTAGAATTTTTACTTAAATTTTATAAAGTATGTAGTTGTCTAAAATAATTTTATAAGTTTTTTATTGCCCTAGTGCTT